>Ga0209337_1000052_pt1 | contig 101420 bp, 91 predicted proteins | sample LinPmetageLP53_FD_184044 | JGI IMG/M metagenome (GOLD analysis project Ga0209337, IMG submission 184044) | Marine viral communities from the Pacific Ocean - LP-53 (SPAdes) (version 2) | ecosystem: Environmental > Aquatic > Marine > Oceanic | place: Pacific Ocean | collected 2010-02-08
CAGCCCATCATAGCGATGCTCCAAATCAAAAAATCCCCGCTGGCCCATCGTCTGTCCCTCATGTCAGTTCAATATCCTTGAATCAAACTTTGGCCGCGTTGGGAAGGGGCTATTTTTCGAGGTGGCCTACTGAATAGTTGAACATCACTGAATATAAGTTATATGTGCGGCCTGCCTCATACAGGATTCCCCCGCCGCCATGAATAAACCCGCGCCTTCAAAACCTTCGGTTGCCTATCGCACCGCCGGACTGACCAAAGTCTATGGCGAAGGAACGGCTGCGGTTCATGCACTGCGCGGTGTTGATCTGGAAATCCCGTCGGGAGAGATTATTGTGCTGCTTGGCCCCTCGGGCAGCGGCAAATCAACTTTGCTCAATATCATTGGCGGGCTTGATCGGGCGAGTGGTGGTGAGGCGTGGTTTCAGGATCAGCTTCTCACCGAAATGGAAGATGCTGAATTGACCCAGTATCGCCGCGAGAATGTCGGCTTCGTGTTCCAATTCTATAATCTGATGCCCAGTCTAACCGCGCGTGAAAATGTCGAGCTGGTTACTGAGATCGCAGATGACCCGATGGACCCGGATGAGGCGCTGGCGCTCGTCGGCCTGCGCGAACGTACCGACCATTTTCCGGCCCAGCTTTCGGGCGGCGAGCAGCAGCGCGTGGCAATTGCCCGCGCGGTTGCCAAGCAGCCCAAAGTGCTATTTTGCGACGAACCCACCGGCGCGCTCGACAGCAGTACCGGACGGGCCGTGCTCAAGGTTCTCAAAAACGTCAACGAGACGCTTGGCTCGACCATATTGATGGTGACCCACGCCGCCGCCACTGCCAAAATGGCGCACCGGGTGATAAATTTTGCCGATGGCGATGTACGCGATGTGACCGAAAATAAAACCCTCGTCGATCCCGAGGATATCGAGTGGTGAGCGCGCAATGACTCCTCTCGACCGCAAATTGCTCCGTGACCTTTGGCATATCAAGGGACAGGCCGTCGCCATCGGTGCGGTTATTGCCGTTGGCGTGCTGATGCTTGTGATGATGACGGGTCTGGTTTCCTCGCTCGATGAAACGCGGGAAACCTATTACGAACGCTACCGGCTAGCCGATGTGTTTGCGCCTGTTGCGCGCGCGCCTGAGCGCACAATAACAAACCTCTCCGATCTTCCCGGTGTGGCGTCAGCAGAAGGCCGCGTCACCGGGGCTGCGCTGGTCGATCTGGATGGCATTGATCTGCCAATTCAAGCAAAAGCCGTCTCGCTCCCCGATTTCGGCTCGCCCAAGCTCAATGATATCTATTTAACTGACGGGCGTAAGCTCGACGGCAACAAGCCAGATGAAATCCTGTTGCTTAAGGGTTTTGCGACAGCCCATGATATCAAGCCGGGTGATAATTTGCGGGTCACGATGCGCGGCGCGAGACGCGACTTTCGTGTCGCTGGTCTGGCCCAGTCGCCGGAATTTCTGACCACGACAGCACCGGGCGAACTTGCCCCAGATGATGCCCGTTTTGCGGTTATCTGGATGAACCGCAACACCGCCGAAGCGGCCTATGACATGGAAGGCGCGTTTAACGAGGCGCTGCTTTCTTTGGCGAGGGGCGCAAGTGAACCGGCGGTACTAGCCGCCGTTGACCGCACGCTCGAACCCTATGGCGGACAGAATGCCTATGGACTTGAAGATCATGTTTCGAACAAATTTGTGACTGAAGAAATCAATGGCCTGCGCGGGATGAGCACCGGTGTTCCGCCTATCTTTCTCGCGGTTGCGGCCTTCCTGCTCTACATTGTTATTTCGCGCCTAGTCCAGGCGGAGCGCGAACAGATCGGGCTGATGAAGGCCTTTGGCTATACCAATAACGAAGTCGGCCTACATTATTTCAAACTGGTCATTATCATCGCGGCGGGCGGCGCGTTGGCGGGATGTTTGTTCGGCATTGCTGCGGGCAGAAGCATTACCGATCTCTATCTGCAATATTTCAAATTCCCGTTCCTGATTTTCCAGCTTAGCCCCGGCTCTTTCATTGCGGGTATCTTGATTAGCGTGCTGTCTGCGTCGGCGGGCGGGCTATTTGTGCTGCGTCAGGTTTTCGCTCTCACCCCGGCAGTGGCAATGCGCGCGCCCGCGCCCGATGATTACAGCAAGTCCGGCAATTTTGGTCAGGCAATCAACCGCCTGCTTGATCAGTCGAGCCGCATGGTCGTGCGGCGCGTCACCCGGCAACCGGGACGCATGCTGGGGGCAATGGCTGGTATTGCGGCGGGTATGGCGCTCTCGGGCGCGATGATTTCGGTCATGTCGGGCTTTAACACGACCATTGATCTTGCTTTTGGGGTGATTGACCGCAGCGATGTCACGGTCAGCTTCACCGATCCTCGTTCTGACAAGACGATATTGGAATTGCAGCGCATGCCCGGTGTCATCGAAGTCGAACCGGTGCGGATCGTTCCTGCGGTGCTGCGTAACGGCCTAAAAACCAATCGCGGCGCTATTAACGGACTGGTCACCAACCCCCGGCTCAACCGCGCTATTGATAAAGATGCAAAAACCATTGCCATGCCGCAAGAGGGGGTCGTGCTGGCGACGTCGCTGGCGGCGATATTGGAGATAAATCCCGGCGATATGCTGACCGTTGAAGTGCGCGAGGGACGGCAGCCTATATTGCAGATCCCGGTCGTTGGTGTCACCGACAGTCTGCTGGGGTCGCCCGCTTACATGAATATCGAAGCGCTTAACCGCGCGATGCGCGAACCGGGCCGGGTTTCCGGTGCCTATTTGCGCATAGATTCGGATCGTAGCGATGAAATTTATACAAAGCTCAAAAATATGCGCTCGGTCGCCGGGGTCAGCTTGAAAGAAGACGCGCGCGTTTCATTCCAGAAGCTGATGGACGGGGGCGCGGGCGCGATGCGCTATGTGATGGCGGTAATCGCGTTTATCATTACTTTTGGTATCGTCTATAACAGCGCGCGGATTGCGCAGGCCGAACGCCAGCGCGATCTGGCCAGCCTACGGGTCATCGGCTTTACCAAGGGCGAGGCAGCTTTTGTCCTACTCGGTGAGATTGCTATCGTCACGCTGGTGGCATTGCCGCTTGGCGCATTGCTCGGTTATTTCCTGACCTTTGGAATCGCTGCCGGGTTCAGCAGCGATTTATACCAGATTCCGGGCAGTTACGGACGCGCTGATTTCGGCATGGCCGCCGCCGCCGTGCTTGCTGCATCACTCGTTTCTGGCTGGCTGGTCAAGCGCGATGTTGACCGGACAGAACTCATATCCGCCCTCAAAACCAAAGAATAGAAGAAGAGTAAGATAAATGGCCAAGAAGAAAAATTCCCGCAAAATGCTGACCATCGGAGCGGTGGCCGTTGTTGCCCTGCTGCTGCTCTATGCCTTCTGGCCGAGCGCGACGACCGTCGATATGGGAGAGGTCACGCAGGGGCCAATGCGTTTGACGATAAATGAGGAAGGCCGCACCCGTGTTCATGACAGTTTTCAGGTTTCCACACCGACCGAGGGGCGATTGCTGCGGGTTAATGTGGAAGCAGGCGATAAAGTTTCAAAGGGCATGATCGTAGCGCGGATGACACCGGCCCCGCTCGACGCACGCTCCCGAGCGCAGGCGCGGGCTTCTGTGACATCAGCACAGGCCGGTGTACGTATGGCGGCCAATGGCGTCGGGCAAGCGCGGGCCGATAAACGGCTCGCCGATCAAAATCTGGCGCGCGAACGCAAACTCTGGGAACTCAAATCGACCAGTCGCGCAGCGCTTGATATGGCCATTCGCGATTCACAAAGCGCCAATGCTTCGGTGCAATCCGCGCAAAGCACCGTTGCAATGCGGCGAGGAGAGCTTACCGCCGCGCAGTCGCAGCTTATCGGCAGTAGCGGAAGCGGCGGCGGTATCACCATTCGTGCTCCGGCAACGGGCCGCATCCTAAAAGTTATGCAGCAAAGCGCCGCAACTTTGGCGGCGGGTACGCCGGTCATGGAAATCGGTAATATTACCGGTGATCTGGAAATATTGGTCGAGCTTTTATCCACCGATGCAGTCAATGTTTCGGTCGGCGATCCGGTGCTGATCGACAATTGGGGCGGTCCAAAGCCGCTGCGCGGTGAGATTGCCATAATTGAGCCACAGGGCTTCACCAAATTTTCAGCGCTCGGCGTTGAAGAACAGCGGGTCAATGCCATCGTCCGTTTCACGAGTGTACAGACAGCAGAAGCAAATCTCGGTAGCGGTTTTCGCGTCGAAACGCGGATCATCATCTGGCAGGACAAGGATGCGGTCATCGTACCATCGAGCGCGCTTTTTCGCGATCAGGGCAAATGGGCCGTGTTTGTCGTTTCGGGAAGCGATGCACAGCTTCGCCGGGTCAAGATCGGGCGCAATAATGGTACACAGGCACAGGTGCTCGATGGCCTGAAAAAAGGCGACAAAGTGATCCTCTATCCCTCGTCCGATATTGTCGATGGCACAGATGTCGAGCAAAGGGAGATCGGTTAAAATGACAGGCAAGAACAAGCTGGGCAAAGCCGAACAGGACTTTGTGGACCGGATGGGCATAGTTGCCGAAGGCGATGGGCTTGCCCGGATAACAGGCCGCATCTGGGGGTTGCTGATAGTCACCGGCGATCCGCTGACCTCCGCTGAAATCGCTGATCTATTGGTCATCAGCCGGGGTAGTGTGAGCACCAATATTCGCACTCTCGAAGCGCTCGAAATTATCGAAAAACGAACGGTCGCTGGGGACCGCAGCGCCCATTATGCGATGTGCAAACAGCCTTATGCTTTGCTGATCAGTGCGCAGATGAAGCGTTTTCCGGCCAATCGCCGGATTGTTGAACAGGCGGCGGAGGCAATTGACCGGCCCGATGTTCGTGAACGGTTGAACGACCTTAGCAGCTTTTATGCACTGCTGGAAAATGCCCACGGAGATATGCTGAAAACGCTTGAGAAGCGGAGCGACCAATGAGGCGTACTGGCAAGGTAAATACGCTTTTGGGCATGTTCGCATGCAGCCTGTCATTGACCGGATGTGCAACCAGCGAACGAACGCAGCCGACAATAGTGCAGGACGTACCCACGACATTTGCATCCCCTTCACCGGCAGGTGCGGTTGAGGATCAATGGTGGAAACGCTTTGGCGACACGCGCCTCAACGCTCTGGTGGATAAGGCGGTGGCCGACAATCCTTCCATCGGCAAGGCCATTGCGCGGGTCAAGCAGGCACAGGCGCAGGCCCGGATTGCGGGTGCCGACCGGCTGCCGCAGCTTGGCGTTGGTCTCAATGCCTCAAAGCAGCAACAAACGCTTGCCAGTCTCGGCATCGCGCTGCCTGGTACTGGTCAGGCAAATAATCAGTCCTCCTTTACGATTGAAAATTACCAACTCTCCGCCAATGTCAGCTGGGAAATTGATCTTTGGGGGAAATTATCGGCCCAGTCGGCAGCAGCGCGCACCGAGTTTCTGGCTAGCAAAGACAATTTGCGCGGCGTGCGCCAAACGATTGCCGCTCAGACAGTGCGATCCTATTTTGCCGTCATCGAAGCACAGCAACAAGTCAGCCTGTCGGAAGATATTGTCAAAACCTACGCTGAAACAGCACGGCAAATTGGCAACCGTGTCCAATATGGCAAATCCTCGCCCAATGACGGTTTTCTCGCCAAGGCCAATCTGCGATCTGCCGAAGCCGATCTCGAACAGCGCAAACAGAATTTTGAACGCGCCACCCGCCAGTTGGATATTCTTACCCGCGATTATCCCGACGGCACGGTTGATGTCGCATCCGCATTGCCCGCCGTTCCGCCCGCGCCGCCAGCAGGCCTGCCCGCCCAATTGCTCGAACGCCGCCCGGACATTGCTGCTGCGGAACGCTCTCTCAAAGCCGCCGGATACCGGCTAACCGCCGCCGAGCGATCTTTCCTGCCAAGCATCGAACTGACCGGACTGGCAGGCACGTCCAGTACGTCGCTTGCCAACATCTTCGACCCGGCGTTCTTCATCTGGTCGATTGCCGGGCAATTGTTGCAGCCGGTGTTTCAGGGTGGCCGATTGCGAGCACAGGTGGAATTGAGAGACGGCGAACGTGACGAGGCGCTGGAAGATTTTGCTGACACCGTGCTCACCGCCCTTTCCGAAGTGGAAACAGCGCTGGCCATCGAACAAAATCTCGCCCGTCAGGAAACCGCACTCGCCGCCGCCGCCGCCGATGCCCAGCGGGCTGCCGAGATCGCGTTCAATCGCTATTATGTTGGTAGCGACCCGTTTCTCAATGTGCTCGAAGGGCAGCAACGAGCCTTCGATGCCAAGAGCGCCTATCTAACCACGCGAAAGGCTCGATTTGACAATCGCATCGCGCTCCATCTGGCGCTGGGTGGCGGGTTTGAAAATGGCGATGTTGAAAAACCGTAGATATTATCCGACTGTATGGTTTCTGACATAAAAAATATCTTATTGTAGAAACTACTATAGTTTCTGAAATAAAACTTGCGCCGCGCGTGGTTTCTGACATAAGAATATCCATATCGTAAAAACAACAGGACTTTCTGATATATGGATTTGGCAGACTATGTTTCCGGCGGGCATCAGGATGAATATGAATATAGGAGCTTTCGGCCAAACCCCATTCATCATCCGTGGATCATATCCGATCCCGATATCCAGCTATTGCTCGGCGCGGCAGATCGCGCGCTTGGTGAACTGAATGCCTTTGCCCAATTAATCCCCGACATCGAATTTTTCATCCGCATGTATGTTGCCAAGGAGGCCACGCAATCAAGCCGGATCGAAGGGACGCAGACCAATATTGAGGACGCGTTCAAGGATGCAGATGATCTGGAACCCGAAGAGCGCGATGACTGGTCAGAGGTGCAGAATTATATCGAGGCGATAAATCATAGTATCACGCGGCTGGAAAAATTGCCCCTGTCCAACCGGCTATTGCGCGACACCCATGCCATATTGATGCAAGGTGTGCGGGGTGAGCATAAAATGCCTGGCGAATTTCGTACCAGCCAGAACTGGATAGGGGTCAGCCTGAAAAACGCAGTGTTCGTGCCGCCAAATCATGAGCATGTCCCTGAACTAATGAGCGATATGGAGCGGTTCCTGCATGATGAGGCAATCATGGTGCCGCCACTGATAAGAATTGCGATTGCGCATTACCAGTTTGAAACCATTCACCCGTTTCTGGATGGTAACGGGCGTTTGGGACGATTGATGATTTCACTCTATCTGGCTTCCGAAAATTTGCTGATAAAGCCCGCACTTTATCTGTCCGACTATTTCGAGCGTAACAAAACCGCTTATGTCGATCACCTAATGGCGGTGCGCCAGGGCAATCATATGCGCGAATGGCTGACCTTCTTCCTCTACGGCGTGGAGGAAACGGCGCGAGCGTCCGCCGGAGTTTTCCGTGACATACTTGCCCTGAAAGAGCGCATAGAACGGGAAGTGCTACCGCATTTCAGCCAGCGACGGCAGGCCAATGCACAGGCGATGGTTCACCGACTATACGCACGCCCCGTGGTTGATGTAAAAGGCGCTGCCGAGCATCTTGATACTACAACCAATACCGCCTCATCGTTGATCGACGACCTTGTAAATCATGGAGTATTACGGGAGATGACAGGCCAGCGGCGCAACCGCCTTTTTGTGTTTGACGATTATATGAATCTTTTCCGAAAAGTGGATTGAACGACTAGCGAAACCCATCCCAGCCGCCACTTTTTAAACTGCACATACCCGCGTTTCGAACAAATCAAACAGAATGAGCATGCGCCCTAAACGCGATAATTAACCTATTCATGGCAAAGACATTATTAAACCATCCACGCTAAAGCGACAACATGAACGCATCAGCTAAAGTCGATCTGCCGCCCCCTTTTTGCTGGGAAGAATTGTACGCGGGCGTCAACGCTTGGCGAGGTGCGTGCATGCATCATTTCTCGCAAGTTGAAATGGCAGTGACGGAAACTTTGCTCGCGCTAGAAGAGGTCAAGCGGGATGGAGCAACTCTTCGGCTTCGTCATTTGATCGGACAGCAATATGAAGACCTGGCGACAGCCATTGGTCCCAATGGCCCCTTCGTTAAGGAGGGCAAGGCATCATATTCTGTACTCTCCCAATATCGTGAACATCATGAAGCATTCCGGGGGTTGCTCTGTCACGGAACGATCAAGATATCCGTGGATCGCAATGCAAAATGGCTCCTTGTGGTGCGCAGTCTCTCGATCCGTTCGCGTCAGGCAGTGCGCAACGAAATGATACTGGAACAATCGGAAGCGTTGAGCAGACTTGCTTCGTTAAAGCGGGACGGTCAGCATCTTTCGGCGGCGCTCGGAAATTTACGCAAGGCGATCTCTTAGGGTATCCCTCCCCTAAAAATGGAAATTCGTAAATTTTCTCGATAAAAAACGTTTTTCGTCGAAAAAATTCATTTTTCACGGCATTTGGCCATTGAAAATCACTATTCTGAGATACCAAAGCTTCGATCCGACCTCGGCAAGTCTTGTGGACAGCCGCGATGCAAATGACCATCCCGTTAGGCTGCGGGCGTTTAATCTCGCCTACCCGCTGCATGCAGCAAAGTCGGTGGATGGGTTCGGACCAGACTTTCAGAGATTGCAGCATAGGCTTCGTGCGTTTTGTAGGTCGCATGCCGCAACACCAGTTACTAACCGCGCCAACAGCGGACCGTCTGCTTCAATTTAATACCGACCAATTCTGCGTTGGGGAATGACCGAAACTGGGGTGGGAAGCTGACTGTCCGCAACTGGCTAAATAGCAGCGTTAAGAGGACATTGCTCAGGCGATCGTCTTGGTCACGACCCACTTGTACTTTCCAATCTGTGCGGAACGTTTAAAACCCTGTCGCTCAAACATATTTAGAGAACCATTAAAGAGGAATGCGGGGGACGCCTTTCGACCCCCGATATCTTCTGGGTAGCCTTCAATACGACCGCCACCCAGTTTGCTAATCTGCTCAATAGCCCCTGCGAGGGCAAATGATGCGATACCGTTGCCGCGATGACCCTTGCCAGAAAAGAAGCAGGTAATTCGCCAGTCAGGAAGAACAGGATTGGTTTTCTGATAGGCGCGTTGATTGTGGATACGAGGAAGCTCTTCGGGCGATCCAAATTGGCACCAGCCCACACAATTCCCGCCCTCGTAAACAAGCGATGCGTGCGCCTTGCCTCCGCGAACAAGGCATTTTTTCGCTTTGCGCTTTGTCTCGGGTGGCTGGTCCGCGCCTTCTTTCCCGTGATACCACATGCACCAGCACCCGCCCCAAACGCCATTGTTCGCGTCGACAAGTTTAGCGAAATCCGGCCATGTGCTTTCATCAAGCGCTTTGGACGTATAGTCAGTCACTGGTCGCTTCCGAACCATCGATCATGATTGCTCAATGCCACCGCGTCCCTCTGGCGTAAGCACTGCGGAATCGAAAATCACATGCTCTTCTATTGCCATTCCGTCCTTAAGGCGAAAGCGATCCACTCCTCGATAAACGCGCCGCTCTCCGTGGATTATGGCTGACGTCTCCCATGCTATGTAGAGCATGTTGCCATTGCCTGCGCAGTCGAGAGGCGTGACTGTCATGTCCTCCATCGTGGCCAGTGTCTCAGTCATCCATTCTGCATAGGTGCTACCGGACATTATCCCTGCACCGGTGAAATGGATCGATGCGTCAGGCGAGATCACCTCGGGCACCCGCGCTCCCGAAGGTGCGGCCCAGAAAGACTTGAAGCGCTCATAGAAATCTTGGTGTTCTGGCGTAAGAGTAGTGTCGGACATGCTGCCCTCCTATCTGAACATTTTCAATTGGATGTATTTTATGTGCGCGATGCACATATAGTCAATTGAAAAATGTGCGCGGCGCACATATGCTGCATTCATGACTGATCGTACTGCTAACATGCTAGGCGCTGTCGGACTGGCTGTTGCCGACCGCATCGAAGAAACCGCTCGTGAGATTGTTAAGCACTCAGGTGAAACGCCTGCGGCTCTCGTTGTTATTGGATATGGTCTTGGACCATCGAACGACCAACTCAGGCGCGTGCTTGACCTTTCACATCCAGGGACTGTGCGGCTTGTGGATCGGCTAGTGGCGGATGGGCTAGTTGAGCGCCACAAGGGGCAAGACAAGCGGGCAATCGCTTTGCACCTCACAGAGAAAGGTCAAGCATCCCGCGAGGCACTCCTTAAAGGTCGCCTAGCTGCTATCAGACCTCTGCTGATACCGCTTAGTCTGAAAGAGCAAGATGAATTAGCTGGGCTCTTGCAAAAAGTACTTTCGTCGATGGGAGCGAGCGACTTGGACCGTTGTCGGCTTTGCCGCTTGTGCGATGACAAGGTTTGCACCGATTGCCCAATTCCAGCTGACTTCAAGAGTGAAATAGATAGTGTAACGACCGCTTTCGGAAAACTCTGAAGTGAAATCAAATGACCGAACTTGGGGCGGAAGTGGAACGGCAGCTTTGGCGTTCGAACCAACGCATCGCGTCGAGTCTGAGCTCCTTTTCAAACAAATTTATCGCTTGAATTGACGAGGGCAGAACCGTTATAGCACGGTGATTGTTTCGAATATTGAATTATGTAATTGATTCAAAGGCTTGGAAATCTTCTCGGCTATCAATGAAACATAAGAGGTACTCGAACCCAAATCAAAACGAATTTTTGGGGGCTTCATTGGGGGCCTTATTTTAAAAATGATAAAAATAATTGGCCATAAATAAGAGGTTGATAGAAGTGTCTGGTCCTCTTCTGGGCACCATTGACGCATTTCAGCCAGTTTATTGAAGCCGGCTTGCCCGCAAACACCCCGGTGCTCTTGATAGAGAATGCCAGCCTGCCCGAAGAACGCCGGTTCAGCACGCCCCTGTTAGGGCTTTCGACAAAATCTGCCTTGGAAGATGGCCCTGCCATGATGCCGATTGGCGAAGCAGTTCGCCATCACCGGGTGGCGGGCTATTCAGGTTTCTCGTATATGGTTCCGCCACCGATATCAGCGGCGTTCTGCCCTGGATCTTGATCCCGATCGGCGTCGCTCGCGAATCATCTGGTGGCCGGCGTGGAGCGGGAGCGATGACTGGGCGTGCAGGAGATATCTGTTAGCGGAACTTCCGCGGATCGATACCTTTCGGGAGCGACGCGCCTTGATGGTCATCATTTTGAGATCTACCAATCATAGCCGAAAGAGCGCCGTCCCATGATTCTTGTTGAAATTGGTCAACGGGAAGATGTGATGTTGAACAAATTCCAGTTGGCTCCCGGCCTATAAGGTGGGGTTATATGTTTCATACTGCATATGATATTACCGCTGGAGATCAATCGCCTACCAAGGGTCGAACTCTAACAACGGTCGGCGCTATGATACAAACTCCATATTTACTATATCTCGGATCCACATCAGATCCTTTGTCGATCAAGACATCCCGCGGGATCGCGATGTTTCGCCCTGATGATTGCGTAGGCGAATTCGTTCATGAGGGCAGTAGTCTGACCCTTGGTTTACCGCAAATGGGCTTCGCACAAGCGGTGCAAGCCGGGGCCAAGACGCTCATCCTAGGGGTCGCAAGTGCCGGCGGCCTGCTCACGGACGAACTTATAGCAGATGCAGAAGCCGCGCTGAACGCTGGGCTGGACATTGCGTCTGGACTGCACAACCGATTGCGCGATATTCCCAAACTCGCTGAACTGGCCGCGCAGAAGGGACGCACGTTGATCGATGTGCGCGATCCCGCCGCGAATTTGAAGGTTGGAAACGGATTACCGCGCGAGGGACTTCGTCTGCTTACCGTCGGCACCGATTGCTCGGTGGGGAAGATGGTGGCAACGCTTTGTATCGAACAAGCGATGCAGGCTCGCGGTTACCGTGCTGACTTTCGTGCCACCGGGCAGACCGGCATAATGATCGCCGGATCCGGAGTGCCGGTCGATGCGGTTATCGCCGATTTTATCTCCGGCGCGATAGAGCAGCTCGCGCCAGCAAGAACCGACGGGGGATGGGATCTGATCGAGGGTCAGGGGTCGCTTTTTCACCCCTCTTTCGCCGGCGTCTCCACGGGGCTCCTGCACGGCGCCCAGCCGAGCGCGATCGTTATCTGCCACGAGCCAACGCGGCAGCATATGCGCGGGCTTCCCCACTTTCCGATGCCTTCCCTCGAGCGCACGATAGCTGCCAACCTCGAGCAGGCGCGACTGACCAGCCCGGATGTGGTCGCGGTGGGTGTCGCGGTCAACACGTCGATGCTGGCGGAAAAGGAAGCTCGGGCTGTGTGTGATCAAATTGCCGAAAGAACCGGACTGCCTTGCGTTGACCCTTATGCGCAAGGCGCTGACCTCATAGTTGACAGGATTGAACAATGCTTCGCCATCTCTCAGCCATCCACGTCCCTTACCGCCTGAAACGGCCTTTTCGCATTTCTCGCGGGACAAAGTCGGTCGCCGACACAATCTTTGTGGAAATCCGACGGGGCCGACATATAGGGCGCGGCGAAGGTGTGCCTTACACCCGTTATGATGAGACGATTGACAGTGTCATCGCCCAGATCGGGTCTGTTCGCGACGAGATTGAGGCGGGAGCCGATCGCGAGCGGCTAATCGAGATCATGCCACCGGGCGCTGCCCGCAACGCAATCGACTGCGCCTTGTGGGACTTGGAAGCGAAGCAAACACGCGTATCGGTTGTGGATCGGATCGGCTGGGGCCCACTTGGGCCGGTCGATACGGCCATCACGATCAGCCTCGACACGCCTGAGAACATGGCAGCGGCTGCGCAGCAGCTGCAAGATGTGCCATTGCTGAAAGTGAAGGTCGATGCCTCCGACCCTATCGCCGCCTTGCGCGCTGTGCGGCAAGTCGCGCCAAATCCCCGGATGATCGTTGACCCCAACGAAAGCTGGTCCATAGATCAGCTCGGATCATGGCAGCGGCAGCTCGTCGATCTTCGCGTTGATCTGCTTGAGCAGCCTTTGCCAGCCAAAAACGATGCGGACCTGGAGGGGTTCGAGTCGCTTATTCCACTCGCCGCAGACGAATCTGGCCATGTCACCGACAATCTTGGCGAGTTGGCGCGCCGCTACGACTACGTGAATATCAAGCTCGACAAAACCGGTGGCCTGACGACTGCGCTTGAAATGCTCGAGGCGGCGGAACGCGAGGGACTGGGCCTGATGATGGGATGCATGGTTTCCAGTTCGCTTTCCATAGCCCCCGCCCTGATCATCGCGCAGCGTTGTGCCTTTGTCGATCTCGATGGACCGACGTTGCTGACCGAAGACCGGGACAACGGCGTGGTGGAAACTTGCGGGACCATGGTTCCGCCAAAGCCCGGCTTCTGGGGTTAGGTATATCCGAGGGTTATACTGCGCTGCACAAAAATCATTGGCATAAACATAGGTGTCGTTCAAACTCCATGTAATTAAACAACCATTCGGGGCTATTATGAAAAATAAGATTCCAGAAACCGCACGTCTCATCGCCAGTTCGTTCGTTATAGGGTTGTTTTTGAGCAGCCCGGCCGCGCAGGCGGCGGAGGCTGACGCCGCCATTGATTTTCTTATAGCCGGCGGCATAATTTATCCTGGCGGTGAGGAGCCCTTTGCGGGCGATATCGGCATTTCAGGCGACCGGATTGTCTTTATCGGGCCGAAATACTCTGGCACGGCGTTGCAGACGATTGATGCAAAAGGCAAGATTGTTACGCCGGGTTTCATCGACACGCACACCCATGTCGGCGATGCGCTAAGTTCCGAGCTGCCGGCGGCGCGATTGGTGATGCCCTTTTTAACCCAAGGCGTGACCACCGCGTTCATCGGCGTCGATGGCGGTGGCGAAACCGACATAGCTGCAGTTTTTGCCGAAGGATCCGGTCGTGACTACGGGATCAATTTTGCGAGCTACATCGGCCTGGGCGCGTTGCGGAAGGAAGTAATCGGCAGCGAAGATCGCGCGCCGACGAACGCGGAGCTGGCCGAGATGGTGACATTGGTCGACAGTGCCATGTGTCAGGGAGCGCTCGGGCTTTCGACCGGCTTGTTCTATGCGCCGCAGAGCTATGCCAAGGAAGGTGAGGTTGTCACACTGGCCAAGATCGCCGCAAAACATGGGGGTATTTATGACAGTCACATCCGGGACGAATCCAGTTACACAATAGGCCTGGAAGGAGCGGTATCCGAGGCGCTGGACATCGGAAAGCAAGCCGGAATTCCCGTGCATATTGCACATATCAAGGCCCTGGGCGTCGATGTGCATGGTAAGGCGTCCACGATCATTGCAGCGGTTGAGAAGGCCCGGGCGGCAGGGCAGATCGTGCATGCCGATCAATATCCCTGGTCGGCTTCGGGCACCGGGCTCGACGCATCGCTGCTGCCACGATGGGCTCAGGATGGCGGTCGTCAATCTACTCTCGAACGATTTGACGACCCAGAGCAGATGGCCAGGATCAAAACGGAGATGGCGGATAACCTGCGGCGGCGTGGTGGTCCGGATTCGCTGCTGATTACCAGCGGTACAGATGACGTCAAGGGCAAGACCCTGGCGGAGATCGCGACAGAGACGGGCGTTGACCCCGTGCAGGCGGCAATTGATGTGTTGCGCCGGTTTGACGTCAGAGTGGCCTCCTTCAATCAAGATGAGGCCGACATCGCTGCGTTCATGAACCGGCCATGGGTCATGACCAGTTCGGACGCCTCTTTGGGGCATCCTCGTTATTACGCCAGCTACGCCCGGAAGTATGACACCTATGTGAAGGACCTTAAGGTCATCAACCTCAGACAGTTCGTCGATCAGAGCACTTCGGTGCCGGCAAAATTATTTTCGCTCGAAGGTCGGGGAACATTGTCAAAAGGCGCATTTGCCGACGTGGTCGTCTTTGATCCGGGAACTTACGCACCGCGAGCAACTTTCATCGAGCCGACGCTTTTCACGACCGGTGTGCAAACGGTGTTGGTCAACGGAGTCCTGGCGATCGACAAGGGCGTCCCGACCGGTAAGGCCGCTGGTCGGCCATTGCCGCGGAAATCAAGCGTGGATGGCTGTTAGATACGTCTCGCACCGACCGCCAACCTAGATAAAAATTACATGAATTAGAAGCGCTTAGCCCAATAATGGGCGGGTGAAGCTAACGTCCAAGCCACAACAGGGAGCTTAACAATGTCGGGAAAACTACTCACGTCGCATATAGCGCTGGCAGCAAGTCTGCTATTTACATCCAATGCCATGGCACAGGTCCAGCAGGACGATATGTCAGAAGATATGCAGGAAGCACCAGAAACGGCGGTTACGCCAATCGTGGTGACCGGAACCCGGATCCAGCGCGATGGCTATAGCGCGCCCACACCGCTGACCGTGTTGAGTATCCAGGATATAAATGCAAGCGCGCCAGCGAACGTTGCGGACTTCGTCAACCAGATTCCTTCGGTCGTTGGCAGTTCCACTCCGGCCAACTCCAATCTCAACATGAGCTCGGGTACTTCCGGTCTCAACACCATCAACCTTCGCGGACTGGGAACAAGCCGGACGCTTGTGCTTCTGAACGGGCAACGGTCGGTCGGATCGGCACTGGGTGGGCAGGTCGACGTCAATACATTCCCCCAGGCGCTCATTTCCGGAGTTGAAGTGGTTACGGGCGGTGCGTCTGCCGCCTATGGCTCGGATGCGGTCTCCGGTGTGGTCAACTTCATTCTCAATGAAGATTATACCGGTTTGAAGGCCAGTGCCGACATGGGCATCTCGACCTATGGTGACGCCGCAAATCGCAAGTTTGATGTCACCTTTGGAACGCCGTTTGCCGATGGACGGGGGCACATTCTCCTGAACGGCGAACTGGCGGTCCGGGATGGCTTGAACGGTGTCCCGAGAGACTGGAACAATCAGGGTTGGTACCAGATCAACAATCCGGACTATGTGCCAGGAAATGGTGCGCCGGAACGGCTGATCATCGACAAGGCTGGCCTCAGTCTGGCGACGCCGGGCGGTCTTATCACCACTGGCCCGCTGCGCGGCACCTATTTCGGTCAAGGCGGGGTGATCGGGCAACTGGATTTCGGGGTCGTGAAGGATCCGTGGTTGGTCGGCGGTGACTGGCGCCTGACTCAGGTGAACGATACCCAATCCCTCGACCCGGCGGAAAACCGGAAAAATATCTTTGGTCGAATCAGTTTCGAAGTAGCGCCCTGGCTGAATGTCTTTGCTCAGGCGAGCTACTCTCGATCCGTCAACAGAGGACAGTTGGGTATCCATCGCAATCAGGGCAATGTCACGATCCAGGCGGACAACGCTTTTCTGCCCGACAGCATCCGCAACCAGCTTGTCGCCGCCAACCAGACCTCGTTCCGGTTCGGCACGACAAATGCAGACCTTGGCATTCGCACGAACGAGACCAAGCGTGGCGTTCAGCGATATGTCGTCGGTGCAGATGGCGAGTTTGACCTGTTCGGCAGTGTTGCTCGCTGGGATGCCTACATCCAGAAGGGGATCGCGAAAACACGGGAGTCGGCACTGGGTATTGCCAACAATACGCGCCTGACCCAGGCAACCGATGCCGTGTTCGCGCCGGCCGGCAACAGTTTGGGCGTCGCAGCAGGCACGATCGTCTGCCGTTCATCGCTGACTGCTCCGGACAACGGCTGTATTCCGCTCAACCGCTTCGGAACAAATGTGGCCGACCCGGAGGCGGTCGACTGGATTCTGGGCGATCTCTATCGTCTGCAGCGGTTCGAGCAGAATGTTTATGCCGCCAATCTGTCCTTCGATACCGTGCAATTGCCTGCGGGCGCCGTGGCGGTCGCGGTCGGTGCCGAGCATCGTACCGAAGAGGTCTCCGGCTATGTCGAAGACCAGTATCAGTCGGGCTGGTTTACCGGCAACTACCTGCCGAGCTTTGGCGACTATTCGGTAACCGAAGGATATCTGGAACTTTTGGTACCGGTTCTCGACAGCCTGGACCTGAACGGAGCGATTCGCGCCACTGATTATTCTACCTCGGGTTTTGTGACCACCTGGAAGGTCGGTGCCAGCTTCGAACCGTTTGACGGCCTCCGATTCCGCGCCACCCGCTCGCGCGATATCCGGGCACCCAATCTGGCTGAACTGTTCACGGCCGGTTCCACGCGATCGAATACTGTCCTCGATCCGTTCAACAATAACCAGTCGGCACCGTTTGCCGGAACCGCCACGGGCAATCCCAATCTGGATCCCGAAAAGGCGGATCAATGGGGCGTAGGCGTTATTTTCCAGCCGTCTTTCGTCCCGGGCTTTTCCGTGTCGGTCGATTATTACGACATCAAGATAAAGGATGCCATCGACTCGCTTGATGCGCAAACCATCATCGATCGATGCTTCGATGGAGTGACCCAATATTGCAGTGCCATTGTGCGCGGTCCGAATGAATATGGTACAAACCTGCAGATTTTCGAAAGCCCGTTCAACTTTGCCTCGCAGCGGGCACGCGGGCTCGATTTTGAGACGTCCTACCGTACGGCGATCGGTTCAGGCTCCCTGACCTTGCGGGGCATCGCGACGCTTTATCTGGAAAATACCCTCGACAATGGGCTTGATCCGGCTGTCGATATCTCCGGACAAAATAGCAGCGGGGGCAATCCGGAGTTTCTGTACAGGCTGACCGCATCCTATGCCAACGGACCACTGCATTTGAACCTGATTGGCCGCGGAATCAGCTCCGGTACCTACGACAACAGTTTTGTCGAGTGTACCACAGGCTGTCCGGCATCGACTTCCACCGCGCGAACCATCAATACCAACCATATTGATGGTGCGTTTTATCTTGATGCTTCGGCCTATCACGATTTCAGCTACGGATCGACTGACCTCACCTTGTTTGTCTCGGTATCCAACCTTCTGGACAAGGACCCTCCGGTAGTGGGGTCGGGTCCTGCAGGAAGCGCCTATGCGACGCCGGCAACCAACCAGTCTCTCTATGACCTGCTTGGGCGGACATTTCGGGTTGGCGCAAAAATCAATTTCTAGTCTCTGGACTGGATGCGCCAAATTGCAGGGGTGGCTTTTGCCACTCCTGCAAATTCATGCCTCATCGATGCAGGTGCGAAATATGCTGAGAAACTCCTGCGCCACGTGAGAAAACGGTCTGCTCTCCAATGTTATGGCAAACACGTCGAAAGCCAGCGTTGGTTGCAACGGACTGAACACCAGGTCGTCATCAACCGTCGCCTGAGCGGTGAAGTTGTCGAGAACCGCCACCCCGATGCCTTTTCGAACGAGTGCGGAGCCGATATAAAATGTGCGGGCAGACAGAATTTCGTTGAGCTCGATACCGCTTCTGCCCAATTCGCGCCGGAGCAAATCACCGATCGGGCCGCTTTCCGCGAGGCTGATGAACCTTTCGTTGCAGACGTCCTGCAGGGAAACTCTCTCTGGCAAATCGGGCAGATCTTGTCGCCGATACAACAGGCCGAGTTCGCCTTCGCCGAGCCAGCTGGAAATGACCGGCAGTCCCGGCGGGGCCTGATAGGCGATGACGATATCAGCCTCCCGTTCGTATAGCGAACGGGCGATTTCCTCGTGATGCAATGTTTGCAGGTCGAAATAGACATCGGGGTATTTTTTCGAAAACAGGCTGACGGCCCGCGGCAGAATGTCGAGTGCCAGCGAGGGCAAAACAGAAACGCGGAGTGATCCGCTGCCATTGCGAAGGTTTCGGGTTACTTGGCGGAGAGAGGAGACTCGTTGCTGGACATCAGCCACCTCGATAAAAAGCGTGTGTGCGTCGTCGGTCGGAACCAGCCGGCCCGCCTGTCTGTCGAACAGCGGAAATCCCAACAACTGCTCAGCATGCTTGAGGGTTTTTGTGACAGCTGGCTGGGACACATTGAGCGCGCGGGCAGCGGCGCTGACGGTGCCGTGCAGATAAACGGCGTGAAATATCTCGATATGACGCAGACGCATGTTCTTACCTATGACAATGAAAGGGTGATGATAAAATCCTCAAGCGAACGGGAAGGGATTGGCAACGGCCGGCGGCCATGATGGGTCTCATAATTCGGTTATCCTGACCTATTGCTAGGCGAAGCCCGTGTATGTGTATACGGCTATATCCGCACTGGCTTTTCCGCCAAACCCCGCCGATATCGATTTATCTCGCTGCAATATAGCTTTTGGTTATGGCGAGCCATGGAAAAGGCTCTGGTCTCAAATTCGACTACTGCTACGCTGGACCAACTTTACGGAGACCAAAGTTCGATATGATAAAATATTGGTTTACCACCGCTCTGTGGAAGCGCGTCGTTTTGGCTTTGATTCTGGGCGTTTTTGCAGGTGTTTTGCTGGGCGATAATGCCCAGTCGATCAAGTGGATCGGGGATCTTTTTATCCGGTCGATCAAGATGTTGGTCGTTCCTCTGATTTTCTTCTCGCTTGTATCGGGTATCACCGCGATCGGCGATATCGGCAAGCTGGGCTCGGTGGGCGGAAAAGCGATCGGACTGTTCCTGTGCACCGCCGCCATCTCCGTCACGCTGGGCATGACCCTTGCGCAGCTGGTCCAGCCCGGTGCAGGCTTGATCATCAGCTTGCCTGAGGGCAGCGAAATTCCCGTTCCGCCTGATCAGTCGGTCATCGATATGATCGTCAATCTTGTGCCTGACAATCCGGTCATGGCAATGGCGCAGGGCAGTATCCTTCCGGTCATTGTCTTTGCGGTGCTCTTTGGTGTTTCCATCCTTGCCACCGGGAGCGAGGGCGCTCCTCTCGCAAGAGCGATGGATGCCGGTTCTGCGGTCATGCAGAAAATGACGATGATCGTGATGGAACTGACGCCGTTCGGGGTCTTTGCGCTGATCGCCTGGGTTGCCGGCACCTTTGGCTTTGAAGCGCTACTGCCACTGGGCAAGTTGGTGATGCTAAATTATCTTGGCTGCGGCATTATTCTCGTGATCGTTTATCCGCTCATCATCCGTTTCATTGCTCGGCTTCCCGTGGTTGATTTCTATCGCGGCATTATTGATGCACAGGCCATAGCCTTTTCCACCGCTTCATCCAATGCGGCGTTACCGGTCACTCTGCGCTGCGTTGAACGAAACCTTGGGGTGTCAAATTCCATAGCGAGCTTTACCGTAGCGTTGGGGGCTACCATCAACATGAATGGGACAGCGATGTACCTGGGTGTGATCGCGCTGTTCGGAGCGCAAGCTTACGGCATCGAGCTCACCTGGATTTCCTATATATTGATCGCGCTCACATCTACTCTTGGCGCGATCGGCGCGGCAGGTGTACCGGGATCAGGACTGGTGATGATGAGCCTTGTGCTTTCGTCCATCGGCGTGCCGCTAGAAACAATAGCTTTCGTTGCAGGGATTAATCATCTTCTGGATATGATGCGGACGATGACGAACGTTACCGGCGACGCTACTGTTGCCGTCGCCGTCGGGCGTATGGCCGGAGAGATCGATGTGAAAGAATATAGATCGGCTGACGACATATAGACGGTTTCCGTGGTTCGAACATGACTTTAACGTGCCATCCCTCAGCGGTGCCCCTGCCTTCACCTCGTCGCTTCTACAAACTCATATAAGGGCGGGCATTGGCCTCTCAGTGACTTCGCGGTCATGGCGTGGATTGGGGAATCCAGCAGCACCGACCGCAAGTTCAAGCCGTCAGTCCGGTATCCGCTTGGCGAGCAAATCCGTTTCATTGGCCCGGTCTAGGCTGCTGCTGCTGTTTCCTGCTGGCTGCGGAACTGGTCGAAAAGCGAGGCGATATGCCTTGCATAGGGCCGCCCGGCCTCGGTGATCACCAGTTTGCCGTCCCGCCGGCAGATCAGTTCCTTTTCCTCGAATATATCTAGAATATCGGCCTGCGGCAGCATTCGGGAGGCCCCGGCATGGACCTGCCCCTGACACAACAGGGACTCAATAATCGCGCCCCGTTTCCTGGTTTCTTCATCGATCCCCACACCGCGAACGGTCGCGACCTGGTTTGACGAGACCATCGACCGGTACCGGCCGACGTTCTTCTCGTTTTGCAACAGGATTCCCGGAAGGTGGCTGATCGCGCTCGCACCAAAACCGAGCAGGACATCATTCGGATCATCGGTAAAGCCCTGGAAATTCCGATGGACCCGGCCTTCGTTCGCCGCGATGGCCAGCGTATCTGTCGGCAAGGCGAAATGATCAAAACCGATCGCGACATAGCCAGCCTGGGTCAGCCGCTCATAGCCCAATGCGCTTTGAGCAAAGCGCAGTTTTGCATCCGGAAGATTCTCGCCATTGATGCGCCGCTGTCGAGCTATCATGTCGGGCATATGGGCATAGCCGAACAAGGAGATGCGGCTCGGTCTGAGTCGAATGGCTTGCACCAGCGTTTCATCCAGATCCTGCAACGACTGCTTGGGCAGGCCATACATCAGATCGAAATTGATCGAATCAATGCCGCGCAGGCGCAAGGCGGATACCGTTTTCTCGATATCGGCGAGCGGCTGGACGCGACCGATCGCTTCCTGAACATGGGGCGCAAAGGTCTGAACGCCCAGACTCACCCTGCCAACATTGGACGCCGCCATCGCCAGCGCCCATTCGGAAGTGAAGCCGCGCGGATCAAGTTCGACCGATATTTGCGGAATGCCCGCTTCAAATATCGTCGTGATCCGGTCCAGAAGACGCACAAATTCCACGGCGGTGATGGCGTTCGGACTGCCGCCGCCAAAGGCAATATGGCGCACTTTTCCGCGTCCGCCAAGCAACCGCCCGATCAGCGCTATTTCGCTTTCAAGCGCCTCCAGATAGGCCGTCAGTCTCTGGATCTTGCCTGCCGCACCGGTATTGCAGCCGCAATACCAGCAGATTGACTGACAATAGGGAATATGGACGTAGAGCGACAGCGCTGTCCCGGGCGGGATGTCGCGCAGCGCCCTAACATATTCCTCTGCCCCACAGCTGCTGCTGAATTCCACAGCCGTCGGGTAGCTCGTATAGCGCGGTACTGGCTTTGCCAGCAATTCTGGATAATATGACCACATGACGCAGGCGATAGGTGCGACAGCCGCGCTGCGCTTTGATCTCGGTCAAAAACTCCTGTCACCGAACAGCATGACAGCAGCATATCGAGCGACGACGGAGATAAATCGAAGGCATCAAGGGATCGCCAATCGCGAAAATGGCATGAGTCATTCCACTTGTGCGAGGGCCTTCAGCCGGGGTCGATCCCTGATGATGACCGTGCGCCGCTCCGGCAGCTCTATAATCCCTTCCTTCCGGATGCGGGTAAACTGCCTGCTGACGGTTTCGATCGTCAGACCCAATATGTCCGCTATCTGTTGCCGGTCCATGGGGAGCTCGAAACGGTCGAGATAGAGGGTCTCCGGACTGCAGCCATCGACACTCAGGCGATCGGACAGTTCGATCAGCAGAGTCGCAATGCGTTCGGTGGCCGATTTCTTGCCCAGCAACGTCATCCACTCGCGCGCGCGATCCAGTTCATCGAGCGTGCGCTGCAGCAGCTTGTTCTGAAGGTCGGGATGTTCCCGCGCAAAACTGTCAAAGGACGATCTCGTGAAAACGCAGACCTGTGCATCCGTCATTGCGGTCACCCGATAGGGGCTTTCCTTGCCGAACGGTCGTCCGATGAAGTCCGACGCATACATGACGCTGACGATCTGCTCGCGCCCGTCCTGCAGGTTCATCGAGAGCTTGAGCACGCCATCGATAATATTGGCCACAACCGGCGCCGGATCGTCTTCCCACAGCAGAGTCTCGCCCCGCTTGATCGTCCGGTTTCGACCAAGCTTCTCCAACAGCTGCAGTTCATCAGTCTCGAGGCTCGCGCAAATTGCGCGGTTGCGGACAACGCAGGTTGAACAATTGCTCATGCCCGATGATTAAGCCTTGGTTGCCATCAACGCAACCGAACGATGTTTCCATCCATCGCTGATGCCCCGTTGCGTCCGGCTGCCCATGGCGTGACGAGGAGGATCCGGATCAGCCCTGCCGGAATGGTGGGCACATTGTGGAGCGAGATGGATTCCGCAGCTTATTTTCTGATGCTCGCCGCGATTGCCGCTGTATCGGCGATGCTCCTGCGCGCGATTGATCCGATTGAGCTGCGGATAGAAGAGCGCCAGCGAGAATAGGTTACCAATTTTCTAAATGGGACAGCCCCGCAGCTCAAATTGTCCGACCGTGCAACAATCTCTGCACGCGCGGCAAAAGGTTTCAGGCCGGGCGGCCCCAATGTTCTCCCTCTCAACGCGCCCGCTAACACCCCGCGCTCGTTCGGTTCTGATTCGATAATCGGCTACGAAATCGGACTGAAAGCCGAGACGCCGGATCGCAGCTTCGCAATCGACATCGCTGCCTTTCACATCGACCGGAGCGATATCCAGTTATTCGCGCAGGCCAACGGCTATGGCATTAACGACAATGGAGGCAAGGCGACCAGCGACGGTGTCGAATTCCTGGTGACCATGCGTCCGGTCCCGGGCTTCACCGCATCCGTTAACGGTGCCTATACCGATGCGAAGTTGACAGAGGACACCTCACCGCTGGTTGGTGGTTTCGATGGCGATCGCCTTCCGGCCACGCCGGAGTGGTCGATCGCGACCAACCTTGATTACGACTGGGCGCTGTCGAGTGGCGCCGAGGCCTATGTTGGCGCGTCGGTTCGACTGGTCAGCGATCAGCCAGGTAACTTCAGTCCCGCTTACCTGGCGTCACGCGGCAGGCAGGCAGAGCTTGACGGATATCAGGTTGTCGATCTGCGTGCGGGTGTGGACGTCGGCCGTTTCTCGGTCGAGCTTTATGCGAAAAACCTGCTCAATTCGCACGCTCAAACCAATGTTTCGATTGCCTCCACATATCCGGCCCAGACCGAATATCCAGGCGGAGCGATCGGAGCCACAATCCTTCGTCCGCGAACCATCGGCGTTTCTGTTGGCGCAGGCTTCTGACTGATGCGGCAGCGGGTGTTGGCAGGGTAAATCTGGCAGACCGTGCGGCACCGCAAGGAGTGACGAAAAGAGCGCGACGCTATGGCGTGATGGCTTGCTTGAGGGCAAACCATCACGCCTCATAACAATCGCGGTCGTCAACAAGATCGCTCGAATAGTCCCGTTGAAGGCCTACCATCCATGGGAGCGATCGACCCAGGTGCCGAGACCGTGCAACTCTGACTAGGTTCGGGCCATTGCCATTGAATTCTTGCCGTGCCACCTGCATGGGAAGCCAGAATTGGCCTCGCTTATTTTTGGCTGAACGATTGGGCCAGTCGAATGCAGTTCTGGCGATACAGGCCGCCCAGATCATAATCGTCCTTGCGGACCGCAATGGCCACATTTCGCCTTGCATTGAAGTCAGCCAATTCAATACCAATCACTTTTTCGACAATCAGCGAAGCAGGCGCGACTGTCACACCAATGCCTGCTGCAACCAAAGATAGCGCCCGATCATCATTGTGAGATTTGAACGAGAAGCGTGGGCGGACGCCGCGGGAGGTGAAATAGTCGCTCGTATAGCCCAGCAATTCACATGACCTGCGTGCAATCATCACTTCATCGGCCAGTTCCTCGGCTTGGATCATTTTCCTTGTCGCAAGCGGGTGATCGCATGGCAGCATCATAAGATAGTCCTCGATGAACAGATCAATGAACCGCAGGTTATCTGGTTCGCCACCACTCCTGATTACGATGGCTGCATCGGTTTGGCCCTGGCGAAGTTCCTGTCGCAAACGAGTTTCATCGCGCTCCCTGATCGTAAGTTGAGCAGGGCCCCATTGCTTGCATCCTGAAGCCAGTCTCGATGAAGGAAAAGAAGGGAACACTCCGAGGACGAACGGCCTGTTTGCAGGGGCGACTTGGGCAGTCTCGCGTTCGGCACGAAGGAATTCACGAGAGATCCGACGGGCGATCGGCAGCAGCCGGTTTCCTGCCGAGGTAAGCCTCACGAACGGGCGTTGACGATCGAACAGGCTCGCGCCGACATGCGTTTCAAGCTCCCGGATGCCGCTTGAAAGGGTTGGCTGCGTTACCCCAATGGCTTCAGCCGCGCGGGTGAAGCTGCCGGTATCGACCACCGCGAGGAACTGTCGGATCTGCTGTCGTGTGAGCATAGATTCAATCTATGCAAATCAGTCTGGAAATCAATTTTTCTTTTTTGTACGGAAATCTAAAGTCCTGCTCCAAGGAGTAGTATCAAATGCGCGCCACACCAGATTTCGATTTCCAGCTAGGCGAAAGCGCCGAGATGATCCGCGAAAGCGTCGGTCGCTTCGCCGACGAGCAGATTGCGCCGCTGGCCGAGAAGATTGACCGAGAGGATTATTTCCCGCGCGACGAGCTATGGCAGCAGATGGGCGAGCTCGGCCTCCATGGGATCACCGTCGATCCGGAGGATGGCGGCCTGGGTCTCGGATATCTTGAGCATGTCATCGCCGTCGAGGAAGTAAGCCGTGCGAGCGCGTCGCTTGGCCTCTCATACGGCGCGCATTCGAACCTGTGCATCAACCAGATTCGCCGCTGGGGCAATGAAGAGCAGAAGGCCAAGTATCTCCCCGGCCTGATTTCGGGCGACCATGTCGGCTCACTCGCCATGTCGGAAGCAGGCGCCGGATCGGACGTGGTTTCGATGAAGCTGAAGGCAGAGGCCGTGTCCGACAGCCGGGGCGGCTATGTTCTCAATGGCACCAAGTTCTGGATCACCAATGCGCCTTATGCCGATACGCTGGTGGTCTACGCCAAGACCGATGGCAGCGCCGGGTCGCGCGGGATCACTGCATTCCTGATCGAGAAAGGCGACAAGGGCTTCTCGATCGGCCAGAAGATCGCGAAGGTCGGCATGCGCGGCTCGCCCACCGCCGAACTGGTGTTCGACGACTGTTATATCCCTGAAGACCGCGTGATGGGACCATTGAACGGCGGTGTCGGCGTGCTGATGAGCGGGCTCGATTACGAGCGCGTGGTGCTCAGCGGATTGCAGCTTGGCATCATGCAAGCGTGTCTCGACACGGTCATCCCCTATCTGCGCGAGCGCCAACAGTTCGGCAAACCGATCGGCAGTTTCCAGTTGATGCAGGCAAAGGTTGCGGACATGTATGTCGCGCTGCAATCGGCGCGCGCCTACACTTATGCGGTGGCGAAGAGCTGCGATACGGGGCGCACGACCCGCTTCGATGCAGCGGGCGCGATCCTTCTCGCGAGCGAAAACGCCTTCAAGGTCGCCGCCGAAAGCGTGCAGGCGCTGGGCGGCGCGGGCTATACGCTCGACTGGCCGGTGGAGCGCTACATGCGCGACGCCAAGCTGCTGGACATCGGGGCAGGCACGAACGAGATCCGGCGGATGCTGATCGGCCGCGAACTGATCGGGGCTGCGGGATAGGGAGGACGGCAGATGGCGAACAAGCTTTTTCCCGATGCAGCCGCGGCGCTAGACGGGCTTCTCAAGGACGATATGCTGATCGCCAGTGGCGGATTCGGCCTGTGCGGTATCCCTGAACGGCTACTCACCGCGATCCGGGAAAGCGGGGTTAAGAAGCTGACTTTCGCCAGCAATAATGCCGGCATCGACAATGAAGGCATCGGCATGCTGCTGCGCACGCAGCAGGTGAAGAAGATGATCGCCAGCTATGTCGGCGAGAACAAGGAGTTTGAACGGCAATTCCTTTCCGGCGAGCTGGAAGTCGAGTTCTGCCCGCAAGGTACGCTGGCCGAGCGGATGCGCGCAGGCGGTGCAGGGATTCCCGGCTTCTATACCAAGACCGGCGTCGGCACGCAGGTGGCGAAAGGCAAGGAAATCAAGAAATTCGACACCGGAGACGGGCCGGAGGGCTATATTCTGGAGCGCGGCATCTTCGCCGATCTCGCCATCGTGAAGGCCTGGAAAGCCGACGAGACCGGCAATCTCGTATTCCGCAAGACCGCTCGGAATTTCAATCTGCCCGCCGCCACTTGCGGCAAGACCTGCGTTGCAGAGGTGGAAGAGATCGTCCCGATCGGCTCGCTCGATCCAGACTGCATCCACCTGCCCGGCGTCTATGTCCAGCGGATGATCGTGGGCGCGCCTTACGACAAGAAGATCGAATTTGAGACCACGCGAGAAAGGGAGGCTGTCTGATGCCATGGGACCGCAACCAGATGGCCGCCCGCGCTGCCAAGGAGTTGGAGGACGGCTATTACGTCAACCTCGGCATCGGCATTCCCACGCTGGTAGCCAACCATATACCTGAAGGCATGCATGTGACGCTGCAGAGCGAGAACGGCATGCTCGGCATCGGCCCCTTCCCCTATCCCGACGAGGTCGACCCGGACCTGATCAACGCGGGCAAGCAGACAATCAGCGAGCTGTCGCACAGCGCCTATTTCGACAGCGCGACGAGCTTTGCGATGATTCGCGGCGGACATATCGACCTCACCGTGCTGGGTGCAATGGAAGTGGCAGAGAATGGCGATATCGCCAACTGGATGATCCCGGGCAAGATGATCAAGGGCATGGGCGGGGCGATGGACCTCGTCGCAGGCGTTAAGAAAATAATCGTGGTGATGGATCACACCGCGAAGGACGGCAGCCCCAAGTTCATCTCCGAATGTACGCTGCCGCTGACCGGCACCAATGTGGTCGACATGATCATCACCAATCTGTGCGTCTTCCAGCGGCCCGATCATTATAGCCCGTTCAAGCTGATCGAGCTGGCTCCCGGCGTCACGGCAGAGGAAGTCGCGAAAAAAACCACCGCGAAGTACGAGCTCAACGCTTTGGAACGGGGTGTATCCTAACCGGCCCGGTTCTCACCTCCGATCTTGATCGCCAGCGTCCGCCGCAAAGGCGGGGTTGGCTCGCAACAAGAGCCTCGCCGTAGACCTGCGCGAAAAGGCCGGCCAATTCCCCAAGCGTCGAATAGTTGATAAGCCGTCTGTCTGGTTACCGATGACAATATACGTAAATTATGCATATCGGGCCGTTCAAGGTCGGAGGCGTGTCCAAACCTGGGTGCGGCAAAAGAAACGCGCGATGCATCCGCGCACTTCGAGTGTTCTTGCATCGCGAAGGCGCAGTCGTCCCGTTGGTGCACTATCGCCCGTATCAGGATCATAGAGCGGCCCCCCCGTCCATTCGCCAGCTCCGCCCGTAAAATTTTTAAGGACTATGAGTCCCCGAACCATCCGGTTACGCAAAGCTCGATCAGGGTTGTTGACGTCCGTTTGTTTCGGATTTTCGCGAAGGATCGCAGCGTCTGAAACCCGTCCGCAAAAGGCGGTGCCGCAGCGAAATATCTCCACCACTCCATTCCGCTTTTCAGTTTTCCAGAAACCTGTTGGATCAAGCTCACCGTTCGCTGCGGTTGCAGGGCTCAGGAAGAAGGTTAAAGCCGCGGCAAAGGCAGCGAGCTGGAAAGCAGAACCGGCGGATCGAATTTTTCTCCTGCCTTGACAGGAGCGCAAGTTCGGCATTTCGGACTGTATATTACTAGACAAGTCAATTTCGAGGGTCATAAATTTCCTTTCATTGGTCATCGGCATCAATCCGGTCTCGGACTGATGCCGTTTTAAAAGGCTTTGGGGAGCACAACTGGATTTGCGGCAACACCGCTTTGCGCGACAGTTCGGGAGCACGGGTCACCAAGTTTCATGGAAATCAGGCGCAGAGATTCCAAATTGTCATATTTCCTTCTCAATGCGTTTGCAGCGATCTGCGATCCTCATCTATTGTATCCTACCTAGGATAGACGCGGTCTTTTCTCGATCGGGGGGATATGCGCCGAGCACATTGAACCTGACCAAACAAACTGCATTCACACAGGAGCTGCGTCTGCAGGACAATAACCAGTCTGATCGGTTCAACTGGATTGCGGGTTTGTTCTACCAGAAGTCATATGTGCGGGATCAATATGCGGCCAATGATCCGCGTTTTCTTGATATCATCAATCTTTCGCAGGAAGCGAACGGTGAACCGCCATTTGACAGTCTTACCGATTCGTTTTTCGGAACCGAGCTTTACCAGGGGAAATATTCGAATTTTGTGCGCAACGAGCACCGCGACCGGCAATATGCTGCCTATGCGCAGGCTGACTACGAAGTTATTGACCGGCTCAAGCTGACGGCGGGTGCGCGTTATACGATTGCGAAATACGAATTCACCGGATTTGGAGCAGGGCCGGTCCTTTCCAGTGATGGTCAAACCGACAGGGCCGATACTACCAGCAAGACTTTTACGCCAAAGTTCGGTGTCTCGTTCCAGGCCGATCAGAACAATCTGTTCTATGCAAGTGCCAGCAAGGGCGTGCGCGGTTCTGGTGTTGCGTCGCCGGTCGGCGGCAACTGCGTTGACGACGCTGCGGCCATCGGTATCGATCCCTACGCTACGCTCGACGTGAAACCCGATTCCATCTGGAGCTATGAAATCGGCAGCAAGAACCGGCTGTTTGATGGCAAGCTGGCGGTTGACCTTTCGGCCTACCGCGTTGACTGGAAGAACGTACAGACCCTGATCGTCTTGCCGCAGTGCACGATCCAGACCACACTCAACCTCGGAACCGCCAAGATTGACGGTGTCGATCTGGCGCTTTCGATCAGGCCGGTCACGGGACTGACCTTGGGGGCTTCGGCTTCCTACGTGAATGCCCGGTATACCTCTTCGATTCCCGGACCAGGCAATACTGTGGTCAGAAAAGCAGGCGAGCCGTTCCCCGGAGTGGCACCCTGGACGATCCAGCTCAACGGCGAATATGTCCAGCCTGTGGGCGACGCGGAAGTCTATGGCCGGGCTGATTTCAGTTACAGCAGCCGGATCAAGAAGCCCCTGGATCTCAACTCGCCGCTGACCGATCCGAACTTGCCACGGCCGCCTGCCACATCGCAGCTTGACCTGCGTCTCGGAAGCAAATTTGACCTTTCCGATGATACGAGTCTGGATGTCAGCATATTCATGAATAACGTCACCAACAGCCAGCCTCTGCTGGCGCTGTTCCATGAAACTCCGGGCTCGACATATTATCGTGCCGGTACGTTCCGTCCCCGCACGATTGGTTTGACGGTCTCGCTCAGAAAATAGTCCGAGGCAAAATATGGAGCGACGTTCCTTCTGCTTGGAACTTCGCATAATTTCTGCTCCGGGGCTGCATTAGCGGCTCCGGAGCTTTTTTATAGAGCGGATTAGCGCAGTGTCATATACCGCTTTCGTCAGCCGACAGGATATCCGCTCCAGTTCTTGATTGTGCGGATGGCGAAACTGGATCGCATTGCGCTGACCCCTGGCAGCCGCGACAGGCAATCGCGATGAATGCGGTCGAACTGTTCCAGATCGCGTGCTGCAATGCGCAGGATATAATCTGCATTTCCCGACATTAGATGGCACTCCAGAATATCGCTGAACTCGCCTACGGCCTGCTCGAAACAGTCCATCGCTTCGCGGCTTTGGCTGGTCAGGGTGATTTCGACAAATGCCTGCAGGTTGAGCCCCAGTCGATGCGGGTCGAGCACGGCGGAGTAGCGAAGGATAACGCCAGCCGATTCCAGCGACTTGATCCGGCGATGGCAGGCCGACGTGGAAGCGCCGACAAACTCAGCCAGTTCCGCAATGGAACGCGCCGAGTCGTCCTGAAGGGCACAAAGCAGTGATTGGTCGACCTGATCCATATAATATATCCCGTTAGAACCCGCTCTAGTGGGATATATTACCATTTTTCGCCGAAATGACCACTGCTTTGGTAAGAATATCCACGCCGAAAGCTCTATATATTTCTCTATCATTTCTGAGGGAGAATTTTCGATGCGTGTTGGTACAGTCAAGGAAATCAAGAACCATGAATATCGCGTCGGCCTGACGCCAGAAAGCGTTCATGAACTGACCGCCAACGGGCATGAGGTCTGGGTCGAATCCGGTGCCGGCGAAGGCATTGGTGCCGATGACGAAGAGTATATCGCCGCTGGTGCAGCGATAAAGGCGACCGCCTCCGAAATTTTCGCCGAATGTGAAATGGTGGTCAAGGTCAAGGAGCCACAGCCCGTTGAACGCGCGCAGCTTCGCAAAGGACAGATATTGTACACCTATCTGCACCTGGCACCCGATGCCGATCAGACTGCCGACCTCATCAAATCCGGGGTGACTGCGATTGCTTATGAAACCGTCACTGGCGTCGATAATTCCCTGCCGCTGCTGAAGCCGATGAGCCAGGTCGCTGGCCGCATGTCGATCCAGGCTGGTGCCACGGCGCTGGAAAAGGCCCATGGCGGCCGGGGCGTGCTGCTAGGCGGTGTCCCGGGTGTGCTGCCGGCCAAGGTCGTCGTTATCGGTGGCGGCGTCGTGGGTTTCAATGCCGCGCAAATGGCGGTTGGTCTGGGAGCGAATGTTACCATTCTGGACCGTGATCCGGCGGTGCTTGAACGGCTCGACAGCCATTTTGAAGGCCGTGCGCGCACCCTGTTTTCCGGCCGTGCAGCGCTCGCTGCTGAAGTCGCGCAGGCTGATCTGGTGATCGGCGCGGTGCTCGTGCCCGGCGCCGCGGCACCGAAGCTGGTGACTCGCGATATGCTGTCCACGATGCAGCCCGGCGCGGTTCTGGTTGACGTTGCGATCGACCAGGGCGGCTGTTTCGAAACCGCACACGCAACGACTCACGCTGACCCGACCTATGTCGTCGACGGCATCGTTCACTATTGTGTCGCCAACATGCCGGGCGCGGTTGCTCGTACCAGCACCTATGCGCTGAACAACGTTACTCTGCCGCACGCATTGCGTATCGCCAATCTGGGGTGGAAGGCAGCCCTGAAAGCCAACCCCCATCTGGCCGCCGGACTGAATGTCCACGAAGGCAAGGTGACCTACGAGGCGGTCGCGCATGATCTGGGCTATGAATATGTCCCGGTCCAGACCCTGATCGCCTAGCCGGAACGCATGTTCGTGCCGTCACGTCCGGACGCCGCGACTGATATAGGCCAGTTCATGCCGCCTGACCCAAGATGGCATTGAACTGGCCGGTTCTGCAATTACCGTTCGTTCTGCGCGTCGACTAGTCTAAGATGCGCGGAGAATTCGTGCAGGGACAGGGGAGAAGGCGTTGGTAAAGTTTCTGGAAGAATATTGGGGGCGGAAGACGCTTCGAGGTGCAGCCTTGGGTGTGACCGCTGCACTTGCATCGGTCATGCCAGCCCCGGCATATTCCTCTGATGTGAAAGAAGTGGGCGTGCCTTCCCAGCTGCCGGGTCCGGGGCCGTTTATTTTAGCCTCCGCAGAAGAAGCCCGGGTCAAGGTTGAAATTATAGCGAGCGGACTTTCGCATGCCTATAGCCTGGCTTTTCTTCCTGACGGCGATGCCTTGATCGTCGAGAGGGGGCTGCGGCTGCGCCTGTTGCGCGGGGCAACCGGGGCCGATCCCAAGCTGATCGCCCAGCCGATCGCAAATATCCCCACCTATGTCGATCTCCCGCATCTTCATCCGGACGATGTCCTGGGCATTCAGGCTATAGCCCTCGATCCGGACTTTGCGACCAATCGGCAGATTTTCTTCACATATAACAAGCCGATCGGCCTGGATCCGGCGACCCAGCGGATTACGGCGGCGACTGTTCTGGCGCGCGGTGAGCTGGATGGAATGCGCCTGACCAAATTGAAAGACCTGCTGCAAGGGGAGGCCGTGGTCGGAGCCGGAGGATCGCGTATCCTGTTTGGCAGGGGCAATGAAGTTTTCGTGTCAGTGGGCGCTTTGAGCGTAGGCGATATCGACTCGGCCCAGCGGACCGACAATATTTATGGAAAGATTCTGCGGATATCTCGGGACGGAACGATCCCGCCGGATAATCCTTTTGTCAAAACAGCAGGCGCGCGACCAGAAATCTGGACCTATGGGCACCGCGATCCGCTTGGTCTGGCCATGGACCCTCGCTCCGGCCGGATCCTAGCGTCGGAACATGGTCCCCAGGGCGGTGACGAACTCAACGAAATCAGGCCGGGCGGCAATTACGGCTGGCCCCGCTTTACCTTCGGGACCGATTACGGCGGTTCCAGCTTGCCCGCCAATCCGGTTGGTGCCGGCATCCAGGCGCCGCTGATGTTCTGGTCGCCATCTGTTGCGCCCAATGGTATCGCCTTCTACACCGGTGAAATCCTGCCGGAATGGAAGAATAACCTGTTCGTGACCAGCGCCAGGCGGGGGCAGATCAACGGAACCGGCGCACTGCTGCGGATTGTGTTAAACGATAATTTGCAAGAAGTCCGGCAGGAGATATTGCTGGACAGCCTGCACCAGCGTCTCAAGGATGTGGGGCAGGGGCCGGATGGCAAGCTCTATGTCGTGACCGACGAGGATCAGAGTGTGGTGATGAGGATCGGACCAGCCGCACCCTAGGCACACCCAATCCGCGCCCGTCTGTCTGCCACCCGGTTCGACGGCAGCGCGGAAGGGATTCTGACCCCCGACCTTCTCATCGGGCAGGCTGGCCGGTGTCTGCCATGACCATCGGGTAATTTACCGGTCCCCCGCCGCCCGTTCAGTCGACAATCCCCCAAGGAAGTGAAGAGCTTCTTCTTCGCTGACAACGTCGGCATATTTGGCGTTCATATCAAACAGATTGGCCTCATGGGGGGCTTCGTGCCGGTCACCGCAGGCATCGGCAATGACCGCCGTGCGAAAGCCGTGCGACATGGCATCGACGCAGCTCGCCCGGACACAGCCGCTGGTGGTCAGGCCGGTCAGCAATACGCTGTCTGCCCCGATGGCGGTAAGGGTGGAGGCAAGCGAGGTGCCGAAAAAGGCGCTGGGATATTGCTTGGTAACCACCAGTTCTTCTGCGCGCGGCTCCAGCCCCCTAGCAAAGACCGCCATCGGATTGCCCTCGATAAAATAGCGCAGTGGTGCCGCCTTTTCGAAGAAACGGCCCCCGTCTATCGCGCTGGGATGATAGGAAACGTTGGTCAGGATAACCGGAATTTTCGCAGATTGCGCGGCTTCGCGTACCCGCAAGGCCGAGGCTAGCGCGTCTTCCACGTCGGCGTAGAGATCGCAATCGGGATCGAAATAGCCTTGGCAGAAGTCGATCATGATCAGGGCCGGTCTGCGGCCGAAGCCGACCTTGTTATCGAAAGCGCGGCGATAATTTTCGAGCAGATCGTCTTGGCTCATGGCGCTATTTTCCTTTCATAAAGCCGGGGCCAGTCTGGTCCTGCTTCTGTCATCCGTCGACGTATATGTCCCGGCAAGATGACGGGCGGACCGGCGTTTCGCAAGGGATTTGATCCCGGTCCGATTGCCGGATCAGCCCGCCTTGGTGGCGATGATCAGGCAATAGCGCAGGATCGACCGGCGATGGGCCCATTCCAGAAACCTGCCCGTCAGCCGGTATTTCAGCAGTCCCAGCCATCCCGGCCTTTTGCTGCCCCCTGTTGCCACTTTGCCCTGCCGCAGCCTCCGGATGAACTGCGCCAGTCCCGGCATCACATGTGCGCTGATATCGATCATCCGCATGTCGGCAAAACCGGATTGCTCGAGCTCAAGCCGATAGCGGTCCCAGTCGACGATATTGGCCTCGGGGATACGCGATACTTTCAGCATCCAGCGCAGCAGGTGACGGGCGATGCCATCGCTATCATGGTGGCCCGACAGCATGAAGTCGGTCAGAGCCAGCTGGCCCGACGATGCCAGATGCCGTTGCGCCACGGCGAAAAATTCCACCCGGCTGGGAAAATGATAGGCACAATCGACGGCCAGTACATGGCTAGGCTGGTTTCGTCCCAGAGCCGCGTCCCAGAGCTTGGGATCGTTGATATCGCCCTGGCTAATCGCGGCGGCGCTGTCCGGATGGCCGGCTTCCTCGAGCTTTCTTTTGGCGTAAACGGTCTGGCTTCGCGACAGGTTGACGCCGCAGATCGGGCCGACATGAAAATGGTCGAGCCAGAGCAGCAACTGGTCGCCGCAACCGAAACCGGCGTCAAAAACGGATGACCTGTGATCGAGGACGGCCTGTTCCCCGAGCAACAGGGCGAGCGCGCGGCAGGCATCGGAATAGTTCGTTGCATTTGGCCAATATCCCAGATTGCCCCAGGACTCGCCATCACTGTTGAGCGCCAGTTCTGCAAGATCGTGAAATTCCGCCATGCTTCAGTTCGCTGCGGCAACGCCGGCGCTCCAGGGTATAGCGGCGCCCAGCTGTTCAGCGACGGCGACAGAGGATTCCACCGCAGCCTCCAGCAGCGGAATTTTCTCCGCCATATAGGATCCGCACAGCCACAGCCGGTTGCCCGACTGGCTCTGGCTTGCCTGCAAGGCCCTGACCGCCTCCCGGCTGTCCCGGGTAACGGTCGGCCGGGTGAAGTCGACCCTCGCCAGTTCCCGGTTGGGGGCAATCCGGCGCATCGGGTTCCAGGTCTGGAACACGGTTTCCTGACCGGAGAGACGAGCGATCGCCTTGGTCAGGTCGACCGATACCTCGGCCCGGCTGCTGCCATGCGGGACATGATAGCTGACCGGTGAAAGGCTCTTGGCCGGCGCGGGGAGAATCTGCTGATCGGTATGGACGCTCATGCTGGACCGTTCGAACGGAATGCGGTTGAGCAAGGCCCGGCGGTCGTCAAATCCCGAAATCATCGCAGCGGCCTGCTGCGCCTGTGCGGCAACCACCACCTGGTCGAAACACTGGTCCGCACCTGAGCTGGTGACAACCCGCAGCCGCTCGCCGGCCGGTTCAATGGTGGCGATCGGACTGTTGGTCCGCAGGTCGACGTCGACCAGCATACGCGGGACAATGTCTTCCACTCCCTTGGCTGCGCTCATGATCCCGATCTCGTGAATCCCGCAGGTCAGATATTCCAGCATGATATCGGCCGGATAGGCGCACACTGCGCTATAGTCGCAGGTGCAGGTGACCGACAGCATGGGCAGCAGAATAGTGTCGACAAAAGCCTGGCCGGGGTCCGAATGCTGCAGATATTCACCGAAAGATATCTGGGCGAGACCGGCCTGACCGGCATCCCGTTTCGCCCGGGCAAAGAACCGCCGACTCTGCAGAGCCAGTGTCCAGGCCTCACGGCGCAACCAGCTGCGGCCTTTCAGATAGGAGATTTGCGACCCTCCCCATTGGATATTGCCGTAATGCAGCATGACCCTGCCAGCCTCGTCGGCAAATATTCCGCTATGGTCGCTGGTGACGATCTCGACGCCGATATGGTTGTAGAGCGCGAACAGATTCTCATAATAGCCGCGGCAGAAGATGCGCAGCGGGATATCGATCCGGCGGCTTACGCCGTTGCTGACATAATTCACGCTGTGCGCACCCATCCCGGCGCGTGCCTGACTTTCAAAGACGGTGACCCGATAGAGGTCTTTCAGCAAATAGGCGGCAGAGAGGCCGGCAATACCCGTGCCGATCACGGCGAGACTGGGTTTTTGCCGCCGGTTCGCCCCCGCTCCCATCAGGCGTAATAGGCCACGCTCTGCATCGCCGTGGCCATCAGTTCGCGGCGGCTGTTCCAGATGCTCATATACTGGCTGCTCGCGCCATGGTCGGCGTGGTGGGTATGGGAATCGATCAGCCACCAGCCATCGTCCGTTGCCAGCGTTTCCGCTATGATATTGACCTGCCAGTTCATCGAGCTGACCATTGCATTCTGGTCCAGCAAACCCATGACCGAGGGCGGCAGACTGTCGCACATGCAGAGGATCTCCGCGATCGGGTCCAGGCCGGCACGCTGTTTCAGCCGCATCCAGCGAGTCAGGCGGTTGGTCTTGGTGCTGGTGTCGATCCGCTTGCCGACATATTCCATGTTCGAGGTGAAAAATTGCGGGGGGCCGCTGTGCAGGTCTTCTTCGCCGGGCATCGGGGGAAAATCGGGCTCGTCAATGTCCGATATTTTTACCTCGGTCGCACGGGGCGCGGCAAAGATGAAATTGCAGTGCAGCCCCAAACCCTTGTCGCCAAAAATTTCCGACTGCACAAAAGCGGTGCTCTTGCCGCGGCGCAACATGGCGGTTTCCGCGGTCAATGTTCCGAACAGCGGACCAGTGAAGGCAATCTGTGCCGACCGCAGCGGGGGCAGGTCGTTCTCGATATGGCTGGCGGCGTGATAGGCCAGCGCGCCCGACAGTCCGCCAAAGGCGGTGCGCCCCTGGGTCCAGCTTTGCGGCAAATCAACGGGATGGTCGGATCCGCCGGGTCCGCATTGATCAAGCAGTTCGGACAGGGCGACGGGTTGAGGATATGTTTCAGTCATCCATTCCGCTTATCGGGCTAGTCGGCTGAAATCTACTCGTAATTTTGCGGCCGACATTTACAAAAGTGAGTATCTGCATTATAGCCTGATTGTTTTTCAATCTCTTAATGGAAGATATTGTGATGAGCTACACGAACACTCTGACTCGTGCTGATCTTGCCGATACAATGAATCGTCAGGTGGGTCTTTCCCGAGCCGATAGCGCGGTCATGGTGGAGTCGATTTTGGACCATATGATCGAAGCTCTGGTCGACGGCGAAAATGTGAAGATTTCGGGTTTCGGGACATTCGTTCTGCGCGACAAGGGTGAACGCACCGGCCGTAATCCCAAGACCGGAATTGAAGTGCCGATCGCGCCGCGGCGGGTGCTGACCTTCCGTGCCAGCCAGACGATGCGTGACCGGATTATTGCCGCAGGTTAATGGACCCGGCGCACCGGGGGAGTAGAGTATGACCAAGGAACAAGGGGCTTTCCGGACCATCGGAGAGCTGTCCAAAGAGCTCAAGATCAAGCCCCATATCCTGCGCTATTGGGAAGATCAGTTTGCCATGCTGACCCCGCTCAAGCGGGCGGGTGCGCGGCGCCATTATCGCCCCGAAGATGTTGAAACGGTCAAGCTGATCAACCGGTTGCTCAACGAAGAAGGCTATACGATCAAGGGAGCACGAAAATTCCTGACCTCACGGCGCAAAAGGCCGGAAATGGTAGAAAATGCGCCGCAATCGGTGGCAGAATCCGCCCCTCGGGCAGAGGACGGTCTGGAGGATAATGGTCTGGTTCTCGCGGAGCTGAAATCGATCCGCGACCAGCTTTCACAAGCGCTCAGTCAGGCCTAGCGCAGGGCTTATTTTTCCGCCCTGTCGATATTGCGCTGGGCGAACCAGTCGCGCAACATGTCAGCCTGACAACCCGTAAAGCCGTTGCTGCCAACCGGTGAACAGCTGTTTGGTCGCCCCAGCCGCGCCTCATCCTCGTGATTCTGGAACTGCGCTGTCCAGGACGCGGCATAATGCGCCTCCTCTTCCTTTTCCTTGTCCCGGACGGCCTTGGGTATCCGGTATCGTTCTTCTTCGGGACGGTTCGCGCACACCACGATCTCCCCTTCGGCCGATTCAGGACATTTGTCTTCGCCATAGGTGACCAGAATCGACCATCGTTCGGGTTCGGCAGCCGCAGTGCCTTCTTCTGCCTTTGCCGGCGACAGGGTCGAGAGCAATGGAATGGCCGCAAGGGCGAGGAAAGCGCGGGCCGAAAAATGGGCGATAGCAATGATCCTTGCTCCTGTAGCGGGAAGAGACCTTCACTCCCTATCGCACCAAATATTTCCATTGTCTGAACCCGTATCCGGACAGGAAGGCGAATTTATGTGGGGATCAGTGACGCAGGCTGGAAAGAGCAGGATTACCCGGCGTCGGCGGGAGATTTTCGTTCAGCCGTTCTAGTTGTAATCCGGCCCCAGTTCCGGGTCGAGATCCCTTGGCCGAGTAAAACGGTCGAGCTTGCCGCATTTTTCGTTGATATCGGCCCAGCTGTCGATCGCGAGCGTCATCTCGGCCAGTGCGGCCGTCGGATATTTGGTTTCAACCTCGTCGCGGGCCGGAGAGGTGCCATCGTCCGGGATGAGATCGAAGATCAGATCTTCGAGACCGGGGTTATGGCCAACCATGAGTATATGATCAGCATCCCGATTGGCACCGCGCAGCACGTCCAGCAAGGTAGCCGACGATGCGAGGTAGATTTTGCGGTCCCATGTCGGTTCCAGCGCCAGGCCGCTGGCCTCCTCGAAATTTTCCAGCGTCTCGATCACCCGGACGGCGGGAGAGGCGAGGACTTGATCGAAGCTGAGCGCCTTGCTCCGGGCAAAACGGCCCATCACCGCGGCAGCGCGCTTGCCCTTGTCGTTAAGGGGACGATCAAAATCGCGTTCGACCGGGTCGTCCCAGCTGGATTTGGCGTGGCGCAGGAGCGTGAGTTTTTTCATTGCCGATTGTCATGCATCAAACTTGTTTCAGTTGAAAGACCGGATTGCGGGATTTCGGCTTTGGCCTTGCGGATCTCCGCCAGCGCCTGATCGAGCGGCATCCGTTCGATTGGTGTGCCCTGGGGAAAGGCGGAAAGGAGACGCGAGGGAAAGGCCGAGGAGAGAATTACGAAATGGCCATGATCATCGGCGCGGCGGATGATCCGGCCAAAGGCCTGGGCCAGCCGGGCGCGGATGATCCGGTCGTCATAGGCGCTGCCGCCACCCGCCAGCTTTCTGGCGCGGTGCAGAATGGTGGGACGGGGCCAGGGCACCGATTCCATGATCACCAGCCGCAGGCTCTGGCCCGGTACATCGACGCCGTCGCGTAGGGCATCGGTGCCGAGCAGGCTGGCCTTGGGATCGTCGCGGAAAATATCGACCAGCGTTCCGGTGTCGATCGGATCGACATGCTGGGCGTAAATCGGCAGCCCGCTTTGCGCCATGCGGTCGGCGATGCGGGCATAGACCGTACGCAAGCGGCGAATGGCGGTAAACAGGCCAAGGGTGCCGCCGCCGGACGCCTCGATCAGCTGCGCATAGGCACCGGCCAGCCCTGCCATGTCACCGCGTTTCACATCGGTGACGATGATCACCTTGGCTTGGTTGGGATAGTCGAACGGGCTGGCGACCTCGAATTCCTGCGGCGCATGATCAAGATGCACAGCTCCGCTCAGCGCCCGTGCGGTTTCCCAGCCGCCACCGCCTTTCAGCGTCGCCGAGGTAATCAATATGCCGTGCGCCGGTTTGGTGACGACTTCCGTGACCGGTATGGTCGGATCGAGCCAGTGGCGGCAGATGCCGATATCATATTCCCGGCCCTCGAACCGGTCGATCATCAGCCAGTCGACAAAATCGGGGTCAGCCGGACCACCGATGCGCGACAGCAGCGAGAGCCAGCCGGACAGGGTTTCGCAGCGCCAGCCGAGGCTCGCCAGCGCCCCTTCCATACGTGCCTTGGCCGGGGCATCCATCCAGTCCGGCCCTTCCTCGATTAGATGTTCGATGCGCTGGCCGAGGCGGACCAGTGGCCGGAGCAAGGCGTCCATCGCTTCGGCGGCGGTGGCGACGGCGTCGATCATCGGCCCCTCGACATCCGAAAGCTCGGTTTCCAGGCCATAGCCGGCATCGGCGCTCTGGCTTTCGTCGCGGGCAAAGACCATGGCCCGCACTTCCTGGAGCAGCGCTTCGATCGGGCCATAGGGCTCTCCTTCGCCCAAGCGCTGGAGCCAGCCGTCGCTCGGCATGGCCTCGGCGGCAAGGCGCGCGCTTTCAATCGCACGGCCGCCTTCCTCGTCATAGGAGGCGATATCGGCGAGGCGGGCAGCAAGTCCGCGCCGCCGCCCGCGACTTTTTGATTCCGGTCCGATCACCCAGCGGCGAATCTCGATCGCTTCCTGCCCCGAAAGGCGCGCAGCGAACATCGAATCGGCGGCGTCGAACAGATGATGGCCTTCATCAAAAATCAGGCGCGTCGGTCGATTCTGCTGCTCGCGCCCGCGCGCTGCATTGACCATCACCAGCGCATGGTTGGCTATGACGATATCGGCCTGCTGGCTCGCCCGGGCGGCCTTCTCTATAAAGCATTTGCGGTAATGCGGGCAGCCGGCATAGACGCATTCGCCGCGCCGGTCGGTCAGCGCGGTGGCACCGTTGCGGCGGAACAGGGTGGTCAGCCAGCCGGGCAGGTCGCCGCCGATCATGTCGCCGTCCTTGCTGTAGGCAGCCCAGCGCGCAACCAGATGGGCGAGGATCGCCGCCCGTCCGGTAAAGCCGCCCTGCAACGCATCCTCCAGATTGAGCAGGCAGAGATAATTTTCCCGTCCCTTGCGCACAACGACCTTCTTGCGGAAGGTTTCCTCATCCCGGTAGATGCGCCGGGATTCGCGGTCGAGCTGGCGCTGCAGCGCCTTGGTAAAGGTGGATATCCACACCGCACCGCCAGCTTGGCTGGACCACAGCGAGGCCGGAGCCAGATAGCCGAGCGTCTTGCCAATCCCCGTGCCCGCTTCGGCGAGCAGCATATTCGGGGCGCCCTTGATCCGGCGCGGGTTGAAAATTCCCGTGACCGCTGCGGCGTAGCTTTTCTGACCCTTGCGGTCTTCCGCTCCCTGGCCGGTCAGCGCTTCCAGTCGCGCCAGCGTCGCCTGCTCGTCCATGGCAATCGAGCGCGGCGCCGGTCGCGCCGGCTCTTCTTCCCATTCCGACAGTTTCGAGAACAGCCAGCGCTCGGCCTCGACCGGCTTTTCGAGCCTTTTGCCTACTTCTCCGGCCCATGGCCAGCGCAACCGGTAGAGCGCCTGCGCGCTGCTCCACGCCCCCTCCCGCTCTTTCCAATAAGGTGCTTCCAGTCCATCCAGTAACAGGCTTGCTGCCTGCCGATAGAGGCTGGCGATATCGGCCTCCTGCTCAGGCGGATTCAGGCCGAGCGCCTTGGCGAGACCCGCCGGGGTCGGAACGATGAACTGCGCCGGATGGATGAAAGCGAAGAGTTCCAGAAGATCGAGACCCGAGAGATCGGGGTAGCCCAGCCTCTGTCCCAGCAGCGGGGCATTGAGCAGGATATGCGGTGTTTCCGCGACGCGGCCGATTGCTTCACCCTTGCCGACCGCGCGGGTTTCGCCCTCGATGGAAGAGATCCAGATGCCGCTATGGCTGGCGTGCAGTGCCGGATAGGGGAGGGCATTTTTGGTCAAGACGTTGCGATGCGATCAGGCAGCATACGCACCGACGAGCGGCACGCCGGCAAAATATGGATGAGCCGCGAACAGAATCGCATAGAGGATGAGCGCGATGACGATGCTGAGTATTTCCCGGCCCGGTGTCGCCACTTCCGACGGCTTGACCCATGCTCCCTCGTGGCGCGACACGGTGATGATCGAGATCAGCGCCCACAGGCCGAGACCGCCGAACAGCACCAGCGACTTGTTGTCGCCATTGGCAAGCAGATGACCGATCGCCCAGATCAAAACGCCGGTCAGCATCGGATGCCGAATCCATCGCTTCACCCGGGATTTGCCCTGCGCGACGCCGATCAGATAGATGGCGAAGATCATCAGCAGCATGTTGAGATGGCGGCCCCAGCCGGGCGGGTCGTAGACAAATTCCGGCGGAGTCGTGCGCCAGCCGTAGATCATTAACCCTAGGGATAGGAGCAGCAGCAAGGCCGCCAGTCCCTTGTGCGGCCCTTCGCCGATGGCACCCTGAATCGAGGCGCGCAGGCCGGGCGTGACCGATTTCATAAGATGAACGATGCTCCAGAGGAGCACCCCCGCAACCAAATATGACATCACCAATCTCCTGCTTTTGTCCTGTTCTAACTTGCTATACAGGCTAAGGCCACTATTTGCGCAGCATATAGAGAAAAACAGGACAAATTCGTGACCGATTATCGTGAAGCAGCAGAGAATTCCAAAGCGTGGCCGTTCGAGGAAGCCCGCAAGCTGCTCAAACGCTATCGCGGCGAGCGCGGCGCGCCTGCTGCGAAACCCGGTGGCGAACCGATGCTGTTCGAAACCGGCTACGGTCCCTCGGGCCTGCCGCATATCGGCACGTTCAACGAAGTGCTGCGCACGACCATGGTGCGCCGGGCCTATGAAACGCTGACCGGCAATCCCACCCGGCTGATCGCGTTCAGCGATGATATGGACGGCTTTCGCAAGGTGCCGACCAATGTGCCCAACCAGGAGATGCTGGCCGAGCATCTGCACAAGCCGCTGACCAAGGTGCCGGACCCGTTCGAGAAGTTCGAGAGTTTCGCCGCGCACAACAATGCCATGTTGCGCGACTTTCTGGACCAATTTGGTTTCGACTATGAGTTCGTCTCGTCGACCGAGCAATATCAGAGCGGCGCCTTTGACGAGACGCTGAAGCTGGTGCTGGCACGCAACCAGCAGATCCTGGACATCATGCTGCCGACGCTCGGCAAGGAACGCCAGGCAACCTATTCGCCGATATTGCCGATCAGCCCCAAGACCGGCCATGTGCTGCAGGTACCGGTTGAAGTGGTGGATGCCGAGGCCGGGACGGTCCGGTTCGAGGATCAGGGCGAGATGATCGAGCACAATATCCTTTCCGGCGGGGCCAAGCTGCAATGGAAGGTCGACTGGGCGATGCGCTGGACCGCGCTGGGCGTCGACTATGAGATGTACGGCAAGGATCTGACCGACAGCGGCGTGCAGTCGGGCAAGATCGCCAAGGTGCTGGGCGCCCGCAAGCCCGAGGGCCTGATCTACGAGATGTTTCTCGACGAGAAGGGCGAGAAGATCTCCAAGTCCAAGGGCAATGGCCTCAGCCTCGATGAATGGCTGCGCTACGGGTCCGAGAACAGCCTGGCCTTCTATATCTATCGCGAGCCCAAGTCGGCGAAGCAGCTGCATCTCGGCGTGATCCCGCGTGCGGTCGACGAATATTTCCAGTTCCGGGCCCAGTGGCACGAGCAGACGCCGGACAAGCGGCTCGGCAATCCGGTGCATCATGTCCACAATGGCGATGTGCCGACCGACACGATCCCGGTCACTTTCGGCCTGCTGCTCAATCTCGTCGGCGTGATGGGCGATGCCGAGAAGGACCAGATCTGGGGCTATCTGCGCCAATATGCGCCGGATGCGACAGCAGAACGCTATCCCGATCTTGACGGGCTGATCGACAATGCGATGGCCTATCACAAGGATTTCATCGCCCCGACCCTGCACCGGCGCAAGCCGGAAGGCGTCGAGGTGGCGGCGCTGGAGCGGCTCGACCAGGAACTGGCCGGACTGCCGGAACATGCACCGGCCGAGGATATCCAGACGATCATCTACACGATCGGCAAGGAAGGCGGGTTCGACAATCTGCGCGACTGGTTCAAGGCGCTCTACGAGACGCTGCTGGGTTCCTCGCAGGGACCGCGAATGGGCAGCTTCATCGCGCTCTATGGCGTCGAGAACAGCCGCAAACTGATCGCCGAAGCGCTCGCATGATCGATATCTTCACCACTGGCGGAACGATCGACAAGGTCTATTTCGACGCCCTGTCCGAGTATAAGATCGGTGCTACCGGCCTTCCCGACATGCTGGCCGAGAACAATGTGTTCGTTCCGCACCGGGTGACCCAGCTGATGCGCAAGGACAGTCTCGAGCTGACCGACGCGGATCGGCAAGCCATTCATGACGCGGTCGCGGCCAGCGATGCGGACAAGATCCTCGTCACCCACGGTACCGACACGATGGTCGATACCGCGCGCGTGCTGGCCGACATTGCGGGCAAGACGATTGTGCTGACCGGCGCGATGCAGCCGGCGACTCTGCGCAACAGCGATGCCGAGTTCAATGTCGGCTTTGCCCTTGCGGCAACCCAGACGCTGCCGCCGGGTGTCTATATCGCGATGAATGGGGAGGTTTTCGATCCGGCGGAAACGCGGAAGGACCGCTCGGCACATCGTTTCATCAGGAAGCGGGACTAGACGGCAGGCAGCACAGCAGCGACGGAGGGTGGAGATGGCAAAGCGGACGGTCGAGCAACTGAGCGAGCAGCTGCTGCACAAGCCGGTCGGCGCGCTGACGCCGGAAGAGCGGGGTGTGCTCGAGGCGATTGTCTCCCGCCAGATTGTCGCCGATGATGCCGGTGAACTGGCGGCTGAACGGGCCAGCTTCGGCGAGCGCCTGTCGGACCGGGTCGCTGCGATCGGTGGCTCATGGGCCTTCATCATCGCCTTTGCTCTGGTGCTGTTCGCCTGGATGCTGATCAACTCCAAGATCCTGGGGAAGTTCGATGCCGCCTTTGATCCCTATCCCTTCATCTTTCTCAATCTGATGCTGTCGACGCTGGCAGCGATCCAGGCGCCGATCATCATGATGAGCCAGAACCGGGCCTCCAACAAGGACCGGATCGCGGCGGCGCATGACTATGAGGTCAACCTCAGGGCCGAGATCGATATCATCCGGCTGCACGAAAAAATCGACCTGCTGATGCTCGAGAAGATCGCCAAGCTGGAAGCGGACCTCGGCGCAATCAAGGCCGCGGTTCAGAAGGCCTAGGCCGCTGCCGGGCTGGTGACCGTCCGCAACACTTCCGCATAGCTGTTGGCGATCGTCATCCGCGCGCCATAGCCCTTGGCAATCAGCAGCTTGTGGGCCTCCGGCAGATTGTAGCAGGGCACGCCCATGAACAGATGATGCTCGCTGTGATAATTGACCCAATAGGGCGCGAGCGTCATCCGCATCAGCATATCGGCCTTCGTCGTCCGCGCATGGCTGAACGGGTCATCGCCGCCGGTGGTGGTGCAGGCATGTTCGGCGATATTGCGAATCCGCAGGATCAGCTGAAAAGTGGTCGCCAGAGCGGCGAGCCAGATCAGGAAGGGGATGATGCCGAGCGTCGCCAGGCTGACCAGCAGCACGACCAGCTGGACCAGCAGGAAGCGCCCGACCGTGCGGGTGGTCCGTTTCGCGCCTTCGAGATCAGTCACCGGAGCGGCCACGCCGGCTGCGCCATTGCGGTTGAGCGGGGTTCCGGCCGAATGGTCGCGCTTTCCGTTCCCGTTCGTGCTGAGCTTGTCGAAGTACGAACGGCGCGCATCCGGGTCCTTCGACAGGCTCAGGACGAACGGAGTGAGCATCGCTTTCAGCCCTTTCCAGGCCACCGCGAACTGGCTGCCGCGCTGCTTGAGAAAGGTCTGGCCGGTGAGGTCGCGGATCACCTTGCGCTTCATGCTCGCCTTGCTGGTCGGGAAAGCGGCGGACAGGCCGAGATCGGGGTCTTCACTCTGCTGGGTGAACCGATGATGGGTCAGATGATAGGCACGATAGCTGTGCAGGTCGCTGCCGGTCGCGGCACCAGTGAGCCACTGGCCGACGAAATTGTTGATCTTGCGTTTCGGATGGAGCAGGCCGTGCGCCGCCTCGTGCATCAGGATCGACAGGCCCAGCTGCCGACCGCCGACCAGCACCAGCGCGATCGGGGTGGCGATCAGTCCGGCCAGCCAGTGCCATTGCCAGAGTAGCGCGGTGCCGCCGGTGACCAGCGCCACCATCAGCCAGCCGTGCGCCGCCAGCCACAGGCCGTGCCAGCGCGAGACGCGAGTCAGCGCGGCCCATTCTTCACGGGCGAAAATCTCGTTGGGTTTTGCAGCTTTTACAGCAGGCATGATGCGATCCTTTTCTGCTCCCAATATAGCTGTTTTCTGCGGCTTTTACAAATATTGCCGATGCCGTAGCGTTAGCCCGGGTTCGGCAGCATCGCGTTCGTGGTGAGCCTGTCGAACCACGACTCCGCGCGCTCGCCCTTTGACAGGCTCAGGACGAACGGGATGTCTCTCCTGCTATCAAGCCAGCGCCTTCGCCAGCCGGCTCATGAACTGGGCGCCCCGCTCAAACTGTTCGACCGCCAGATATTCGTCCGGCTGGTGCGCCTGTTCGATTGAGCCGGGGCCGCAGATGACGGTAGCGAAGCCGGCCTGTTGAAACTGGCCAGCCTCGGCAGCATAGGAAACCACTCCCGCCGGACCATTGTCGCCGGTCAGCCGGCGGACAAAGGCCTCGGCTTCCTGCGATCCGGCGGGTGTCATCGGCGGGGCGTTGGACAGCCGGGTGATCGTCACTCCGGCTTCCGCAAAGGCCTGCTTCATTTCGCTATCGAGCGCCGCGATCTTTCCCTTGAACGGGGCCAGTATCGCTTCCGGGTCGACATCGGGCGGGCAGCGTAGATCAAAGACAAAATGCGCCCGGCGCGCCAGGATATTGGCGGCGGTGCCGCCCTCCATCCTGCCGATGGTCAGCGTCGCATGGGGCGGCACGAAGGGCGAGGCGGGGTCGGCATTCGTCCAGAGATCGTGCGCCAGTTCGGCAAGATCGTGCATCAGCTCGACCGCCACCATATTGGCGGAGAGGCCGAGATGGGTCAGACTGGAATGGGCTTCGTGGCCCAGCACTTCGACTTCGTGAACCGTGATCCCCTTGTGCCCGGTGACCACCTTCATCATCGTCGGCTCGCCGATAATCGCCAGCGCCGGTTTCGGCAGCTTCGCCGCCATTGCCTCGATCATCGCAGGAGCGCCGAGACAGCCGACTTCCTCGTCATAGCTGAACGCCAGATGCACCGGCTTCGTACCGTCCTTGAACAAGGGCACGGCGGCCAGCGCCAGCGCCAGAAAGCCCTTCATATCGCAGGTGCCCCGCCCGTGCAGCAGGCCATTCCGCTCGGTCACGATCCACGGGTCGCTATGCCAGTCCTGCCCGTCGACCGGAACAACATCGCTGTGACCGGACAGGATGATGCCGCCTTCGCGCATCGGGCCGACGGTGGCGTAGAGATTGGCCTTGGACACATCGTCGTTGACGACGCGCGTGGAGGCGACGCCGTGCTGCTCAAGATAATCCTCGACCCAGGCGATCAGCTGCAAATTGCTGTTCCGCGAGGTGGTGTCAAAGGCGATCAGCCTGGCGAGAATATCGCGGGCGGCCGGCAGGGGATTGTCGGTCATAAAATATCCGCTGTGCAGAAGATCAGGGTCACACGGGTCACACCCCCTAAAGGAGAAAAAGCTTTGGCCGCCAAAGGCGCAGAAAGGGAAGGGTTTTATATGGGGTTATGGAATCGACCATAGGCGTGATTATCATAGTCCCGATCCTGTAGGACAGGGATTTTTGCAACAAGCCCCTCCTGTTTTGTCGGTCGGTCATTGCGAGGAGCGCAGCGACGAAGCAATCCAGTGCGGTGCGCGCGGCTCTGGATTGTCCCGCTGCGCTCGCAATGACGGGGGACGTGTTGTTCAACGTCCGTCAGGGATGAGCCTGTCGAATCCCGCCTACAATCGAGACGCGCACTTCGACAGGCTCAGTGCCAACGATTGGCCGCAACCCTAGGCTTGCGACTTAATCCAGTCGCGGATTTTGGTTTCCAGCACGGTCATCGGCAGCGCGCCGGTGTTCAGCACCTGATCGTGGAATTCGCGCGGGTCGAACTTGTCGCCGAGCGCATCCTGCGCTTCCTTCTTCAGCCGCTGGATGGTCAGCGCGCCGATCTTGTAGGCCAGGGCCTGCGACGGGATCGCGATATAGCGTTCGACTTCGGCGGTGGCGTCGGTCTTGCCCATGCTGCTGTTGTCGAGCATATACTGGATCGCCTGGTCGCGGGTCCAGCCCTTGCTGTGCAGGCCGGTATCGACGACCAGCCGCATCGCGCGGAGCATCTCGTCGTCGAGATGGCCGAAGCGCTGATAGGGGTCGGTGTAGAGTCCCATCGGGAAGCCGAGCTTCTCGGCATAGAGCGCCCAGCCCTCGACAAAGGCGGTGTTGCCACCAAAGCGCATGAAGTTCGGCAGGTCGGTATTTTCCTGGGCCAGCGAAATCTGGAAATGATGGCCCGGCGCGCCTTCGTGCAGATAGAGGGTGGTGATGCCGGAGGTGCTGCGCGAGGGCAGGTCATAGGCGTTGAAATAGAAGACGCCGGGGCGCGAGCCGTCGGGCGTGCCGCTCTGGTAGGAGCCGCCCGCCTGGAATTTTTCGACCGATTCGTCATAGGGACGGATTTCCAGCGGCGATTTCGGCAGGACCTTGAACTGCTCGCCGATTTTCGCGTCGACTTTCTTGCCGATGTCATAATAGGCCTGGGTCAGCGCCTCGCGCGATTCCGGGTGGAATTTCGGATCGGTGCGAAGATATTCAAAAAATTCGGACAGGGTTCCGTCATAGCCGACCTCGGCCTTGATTTCTTCCATTTCGGTCTTGATCCGGCTCACCTCGCTGAGGCCGAGATTGTGGATATAGTCGGCCTTGAGCGGCAAGGTCGTGGTGTTCTCGATCAGATTTTCGTAGAGGACGTCGCCGCCCTTCATGGCACTGAGGCCAACCCCTTCGCGGGCGACCGGAAGATATTCGTTTTTCAGGAAATCGTGCATGCGCTGGTAGCCGGCGAAAATCTCCTGGGTCGCCGCGGAATATTCCCTGGTCAGGCGGGCCTTGTCGGCTTCGCTGAAATCCTCGGGGAAATTTTTGGTCGGCGCCATGAACGGGCTGTCCTCCAGACCGAGGCCGATCTGGGTGGCGAGCTGTTCGATGACATTGTTGATCGTCAGCTTGGTCTCGACCACGCCGCTTTTCATGCCCTCGCGGAACCGTTCAATCGATCGGTCTCCGATCACGATGAACTGCTTGTGGCGTTTCAGATTGTCCTCGTAATTCTTGACCGTCTTGAACGGTGCGGCGCCCTTGCCCGAGGCAAAATCGGGATAGAAGGTGTGGAAGCCGCTGAAATGGTTGACCGGGCGGACGACGGTCAGCGCCATGATCTCGTCGGAATAGCCTTTCAGCGCCTGCTGCTTGTCGCGCTTGAACACGTCATAGGCGATTCTATCGGTGGCGCTCAGCTTGCTGTGGTCGATTTTCATCAGCGCGGCGAGTTCGGCGGTCTCGGCGGCCTTTTCCTTGGCGAAATATTCATCCGAAATATAGTCGCCAAGCTGGTCGGCATAGCGTTCGTCGCCGCGGAACAGCGCGCCGATCGGATTGCGCTTCAGACTGTCCTCGTCGCTCTTCGCGAACAGGGCCTTGAGCTTCTCGGCCTCGGTCGTCTCCGCCTTGTCGTGATGCTCGATCGCCGCTGCGCTAATGGCGGCAAGCGGCTGGGCACTGGCGACGCTGCCGATGGCGAGCAGGCTGGTGCCGACGAAAAGGGCGAGTGGTTTCTTGTTCATGTGAGGTTCCCTGTGCAAAGCTGTTGTGGCGGGCTAACACGGTAAAGTATCGTCTGCAACGAATTCCCCGGGGCACTGATGTCGTTGGTCGAAACCGGTCGTGCGTTGGTCGGGGCGAGGGCGGTTCAGCGCTGCGATTCCGGTTGCCAGCGGTTGAGCCGGAACCATTTGGTGATGATATATTTGGTGCCCTTTTCGACCGGTCTGCCGGCGTGCAGCGTGTCGATATTGGGGGTGCCGTCGCGGCGCATATTGTTCCACATCAGCAGCATGCCGCGGCGCGGTTCGACCTGATATTCGAGCTGCGGAAAGGCGGTCGCGCCGCCCTGTTCCGGCTCGTTGAGATAGGCCATGGCGGTCCAGCTGCGCTGGCCGCCATTGGGGCCTTCATATTGCCAATATTTCTCGCCTTCGTGGAAATAGTCGTGATGATCCTTGAACTGCTGGCCGGGCTGGTAGCGCTGACCCTGCAGGATTTCGCTGTGCGACCGGGGAAGGCCCATGAGGTCGCAGATCGACTGGTCGATGCGGCGGATATCGGGATCGGCGGGATCGACGTTGCAGCTGTAGCTCGTCCGATAGCCCTCGCGCTGGGTGCCCTCGTACAGGGTCGAGGGCTGGCTGTCGCTGTTGATCATGTCGATGAGCAGATCGCAATCGGCATCGCTGAGGAAATTCTGGTGAACATAGAGCTGCATATACGGGCTTTCCAGCCACTGCACCCGGGGATGGGCGTTCAGTGTCTCGGTCACAAGCCGGCCGGCGGCCGCCATCCGTCGCGGACTTGCATAAAGCTCGTTCTGCTTTTTCGAAAATGTCCTGGCCATGGCTGTAGCCTAGTCGATGACGCGGCCGCGCACCATCACCCAGTCAACTTCCTCGAGCTTGCGGACATCGTCCAGCGGATTGCCGTCGAGCGCGATCAGGTCGGCGGAATAGCCGACCGCGATCCGGCCGATCTGGTTGTCCATGTCGAGCAGCTTTGCCGCGCCGGTGGTGGCGCTGGCGACGGCTTCTCGCGGCGTCAGGCCGGCATCGACCATCAGCTGCAGTTCCTCGGCATTGCGGCCGTGGTTAAAGACACCGGCGTCGGTGCCAAAGGCGATCGGGACGCCCATCTGTCTGGCCATGGCCACCGCCTTGCCCACCTTGCCCAGGGTCATCCGGATCTTGTCCTCGACCACCGGCGTATAGACGCCCTTGCCGAGCCCTTCGCTGACGCCCTTGAATGCCATCAGCGTCGGTATCATCGCCGTGCCATTGGCCTTCATGACTTTCAGCGCCGCCTCGTCGGCGAATGTGCCATGCTCGATCGTGTCGATGCCGGCCCGCGATGCCGCCTCGATACCGCGCGCGCCATGGGCATGCGCCATGACCTTGAGGCCGAGCGCATGGGCGGTGTCGGCGATCGACTGCATTTCCTCACTGGTAAATTGCGCGTCCAACCCGCGACCCTGTTGCGACAGGACGCCGCCGGTGGCGGTAATCTTGATCACGTCCGCCCCGGCACGCGACGCCTTGCGGACCTTGGCGGCGCATTCGACCGCGCCGGTGCAGCTGTAACCGCTGGTCAGCAGGTCGTTGATATCCTCGGTAAAGCCGGAGACATCGCCATGGCCGCCGATGATCGCCAGCGCGGGACCGGCGGCGATGATGCGCGGGCCGGCAATGACTCCCTCCGCTGTACCCCGGCGCAGCGCAAAGGCGCTATATTGCGAGGAACCTGCTTCGCGTACCGTCGTGAAGCCGGCTTTCGCCGTCAGCAGGGCATTTTTGGCGCCGACGACCACGCCCCATTCGGCGGGCTCGGTGGTTTCCTTCCAGAAATCACCGCCGGGATCGCCGGTCAGATGAACGTGCAGGTCGATCAGGCCGGGCATCACGGTCTTGGTGCCGAGATCGATGATTGTGGCATTGGCGTCCGACACCGGTTCCGAACCTTGCCGGATTTCGGCAATCTTGCCGTCGCGGACGATGATGGTCGCCGGCCCGCTGGGAGAAGAGGCGGCATCGGTCAGCAGATTGCCGACGCGAATGATCTGGTCCTGGGCCTTGGCAGTGGCGGGAACCATCGCCAGCGCCAGAGTGGATAGGGTCAGGCTGAGTGAGCGTATCATCAAGATTCTCCTGTTATTTCGGCGCACTTTTGTCTGCAGCCGGGGAAAGTTGCAACCGCAAAGGCGCGGGCCGCGCACCAAATTTTAGTATCGCGAAGACGGGACGGTCATGGCGGCCATGGGCACAGCCGGCCTCAGGCCGAAACGCTTCTCCATGCGGGCCGGGCGCATCAATTGACAAAGTGCGCCAATTCCACGATGATTTCGCCAGACGCTTCCCATCTGCCTTCTCAAGCCATGTTCCAATCGTGGCTCTCGTTTCAAGGAGACTATATCATGCGCTACCCCCTCATTCTCGTCGCACTGGCCGCAACGGCTCCCCTTTTCGCGCAGTCCACTCCCCAGGTACCGGGGCAGGTGGACGCGACACGAGTGGTCGCCGGAAGTTATGCCGCCGATCCCGCCCATTCGCTGATCGCATGGGAAGTCAATCATTTTGGATTCAGCGATTATATCGGATTGTTTGGCGATGTAACCGGAACATTGACGATCGATCCCGCCAATCTTTCCGCAGCCAGCGTCGATGTAACGATACCGGTCGCCAAGGTGACCACGGCCAGCACCGGTCTGACGGATCATCTGTTGCGCGCTGGCAAAGATGGCGCCAAGCCCGATTTCTTTGGCCCAGAACCCGGCGACGCCCGTTTCGTGTCGACCAGCGTGACTCCGACCGGCAATAGCGCCAAAATCGCCGGCGAGCTGACACTGAACGGCATTACCAAGCCGGTCACGCTGGATGCCGAATTCACCGGTGCAGGGACCAATCCCTTTAGTGAGAAGCGCACCGTCGGCTTTTCCGCGACGACAACGATCAAGCGCAGCGATTTTGGTGTCGACGGGTTCATTCCGCTGGTGTCGGATGAGGTCGAACTCGAAATACATGTCGCCTTTGAAAAGAACTGAATGAACGGATGATCGTGGCGGACCGGGCCAGTCCGCCCGGCGCCCAGCCTCTCCATCCGCGTCGGGATCGCAGGCGATGTATGGGGAAAGATTTGCATAAAAAACCCGCTGCCTGGTGAGGCGGCGGGTTTTTCTTCAGCTCTGCGATTTTACCAGAAGAAGTCGTAGATCACGTCGATGACTTCGCCGCTGTAGGTGTCGATCAGCAGAACATCGTCATAATAGCGGATCCAGCGGGTTCCGGGATAGGCAGCCGGCAGCCGGTAATAGCTCGGATTGTTGATCCAGTAGCGCGAGCCGTAGAAAGCGGATCCCAGCGAGATTCCGATGCTCAGGCGACGGTAGCGGTAATCGCGATACGGTGCATAATAGCGGCCCAGCCGGTAATAGTTTCGGTGTGTCTGGCGGTGGCCGCGCCAGTCATAGCGGCGGTCGTTGCGCCAGTCGTGGTTCCAGTTGCGGCTGTAGCGATTATAGTCGCGATTGCCGCTATACTGGCGCTGATCGCGATAGCGCCGGTCAATCCGGCCATCCCGATTGCGGTCAACCCGGCGGTCGACGCGATTGTCATTGTTGCGGTCATAGCGCCGGTCGACCTGACCATCGCGGTTGCGGTCCCAGCGACGATCGACCCTGCCGTCGCTATTGCGATCCCCGCGCCTGATATCCCGGCGCCAGTCCTGGCGGCTGGCGACATTCCGGTCCACGCGCTGGCTGCGCTGGTCCCGGACTGCCTGGCGTTGCCGCTCGGCCGCGAGATTGACATTGCGGTCCGGGCGTACCGTCCGCTGAGCGGGGCCCGGGGCAGGAGTGTAGTTGCGTTCGGCGCGATCGGCCCGGCGGTTCTGCCGCATTTCAGCGCGATCGCGTCGGGTTCGCCAGTCAATATTGGCCTGTCCGCGATTATCGCGATTGGCGCGGCGTTCTGCACGCCGCTCACTGCCACCCTCGCGCTGCAAGGCGGCGCTGCCGTTCAGGTCCACCTGAACGATACCCGGCGCGCCATTGATAGTGGGTGCGATTTCGGCAGCCGACGCGGCGGCGGGCGTCAACATCGTGGCAGCCATCAGGCCTGGGATAAGAAATATACGCATGGCTTACTCCTGTTGCTGGCGACTCCATTTGCCGCATCTGTGCAACGGGTAGTAGTTTATTAACCCTGTCAGATCTCTGAACTGAGTTGTTATGTTCAGGAAAGGTGGAATGAACCTGAACGAAGTTCCTGTTCATTCCATCCTCGCGCAGGCGGGGATCCATCTAGTACAGAGATTGGTGACGGGCTGTATGGCTGGTGCGCGGAGGGCGAGGGCGCGCAACAGTTGCCAAACTAATACAGGAGGGGTCGGGAGATGGACCCCCGCCTACGCGGGGGAGCAAGATCGGTTTTGCATTCCTAATAGAAGAACCCCCACCTTTGCAGGTGAACGGCTAATCCTTCAGATTATCCTTCTCGAGCCATTCCTCCAGCCATTTGATCGTATATTCGCCGGACTGGAATTCCGGGTCATAGACCAGCTTCTGGTGCAGCGGGATGGTGGTCTGGACGCCCTCGATGACAAATTCGTCGAGCGCGCGCGCCAGCCGCATCATGCAGCCGTCGCGAGTGCGGCCATAGACGATCAGCTTGGCGATCATGCTGTCATAATAGGGCGGGATCGAATAGCCGGCATAGAGGCCGCTGTCGACTCGGACATGCATGCCGCCTGGCGGATGATAGCCGGTGACCTTGCCGGGCGACGGCGCCCAGGTCTTCGGATTTTCGGCGTTGATCCGGCATTCGATGGCGTGGCCGCTGAACACCAGATCTTCCTGGGCGACCGACAGGTCGCGGCCATCGGCGATGCGAATCTGTTCGCGCACCAGATCGAAACCGGTGATCATTTCGGTCACCGGATGTTCCACCTGCAGACGGGTGTTCATCTCGATAAAATAGAACTCGCCATTTTCGTAGAGAAACTCGATCGTGCCGGCGCCGCGATATTGCATGCCCTTCATCGCGTCGACGCAGACCTTGCCCATGGCTTCGCGCTGTTCGGCGCTGATCACCGGCGAGGGCGCTTCCTCGAGCACTTTCTGGTGGCGGCGCTGCAGCGAACAGTCGCGCTCGCCGAGATGGATCGCGTTGCCGCGGCCGTCGCCAAACACCTGGAATTCGATATGGCGTGGGTCGCCGAGATATTTCTCGATATAGACGGTGGCGTCGCCGAAGGCCGCCTTGGCCTCGGTGCCGGCCTGTTTCATCTGGGTTTCGAGTTCGGCTTCGCTGTTGACCACCTTCATGCCGCGGCCGCCACCACCGGAGGCCGCCTTGATGATCACCGGATAGCCGACTTCCGCCGCGACGCGTTTCGCTTCCTCGATCTCGCTGACGGCGCCGTCGGAGCCGGGAACGAGAGGAATACCGAGATCGCCCGCGGTCTTCTTGGCCGCGACCTTGTCGCCCATGATCTTGATATGCTCGGGCTTGGGGCCGATCCACTTGATATCATGCGCCTCGACGACTTCGGCGAAATGCGCATTTTCGGAAAGGAAACCATAGCCGGGATGGATCGCGTCGGCGCCGCTGATTTCGGCGGCCGAGATGATCGCCGGGATCGACAGATAGCTGTCGGCGGCCGCCGGGGGCCCGATACAGACGGCCTGATCGGCGAGCCGCACATGCATCGCGTCTGAATCGGCGGTGCTGTGCACGGCGACGGTCTCGATGCCGAGTTCTTTGGCCGCGCGCAAAATTCGCAGCGCTATTTCGCCGCGATTGGCAATCAGGATTTTTTCAATGGTCATAGGGCAACGCCCCCGCGCCGTAATTGATGGAGAGCATTGTCTCTCGACGTCGCTCGAGACGAACGGAGTGACTCAACCATCATCTATGCGATCACCACGAGAGGCTGGTCAAATTCAATCGGCTGACCGTTTTCGACCAGAATGGCCTTGACCGTTCCTGCTGTTTCGGCGGTAATCGGGTTCATCACTTTCATCGCCTCGACGATCAGCAAGGTGTCGCCAACGGCAACCTTGTCGCCGACGCTGATGAAATTGTCAGCGCCCGGTTCGGCAGCAAGATAGGCAGTGCCCACCATCGGCGATTTCTGCGCGCCGGCGTGATCGTCAACCGGGGCGGCCGCTGCCTCGGCAGCTGGTGCCGCGGGAGCGGGAACCGGAACCATGGGGGCAGGGGCCGAAACAAAGGTGCCGCCGCCGCGCGCGACCTTGATCTTGCGGTGGCCATCCTCGACTTCAATCTCGGTCAGACCGGCTTTCTCGAGTATGGCAGCGAGATCGCGCACCAGCTTGATATCTACATTCATGCCTTCACCCGTTTCTTTCTTTGCAGGCATATTGTGTCCTTATGCAGTCGTTAAAATTTGCTGGCAGCGTCGAGCGCCAGTTGATAGCCGAAAGCACCAAAGCCGCAAATCGTTCCTTTTGCAACCGGCGCAATGAAACTCTTGTGCCGAAACGCCTCGCGCGCAGCGGGATTGGAAAGATGCACTTCGATCACCGGCGTGTCGATCGCCTTGATCGCGTCATACAGGGCGATCGATGTATGGGTGAGCGCGCCGGCGTTGAGGATGACCGCCTGGGCTTTCTCCGCCGCCGCCTCGTGCAGCCAGTCGATCAGATGGCCTTCATGATTGCTCTGGCGGATGTCGACGTCGAAACCCAGCGTCTGCGCATGGTCTTCCGCTTGTCCGGCAATTTCGTCGAGCGTTTCCGATCCGTAGATTTCGGGTTCGCGCATGCCCAGCAGATTGAGATTGGGTCCGTTCAATATATAGATGGTCTTGGCCGCCAAGATATTGGTTCCTCCCCAAGGCTTTTGGTTGCGACTGAAGCGCCCTCTTTATATGGCTCGTTTTTGAAAAGCGAGATCAAAGACATGAAAGTTACCGAAATGGCTGAAATTCAGATCCGGTTGAACGGCGATGACCACAAATTTGCAGGGGGCGGATCGATCGCCGATCTGGTGCGCTCGCTTGATCTGGACCCGGCCAAGGTGGCGGTCGAGCGCAACCGGGAGATCGTCACCCGGTCGACGCTGGAAGATGTCATGGTCGAACCGGGCGATGAACTGGAAATCGTGCATTTCGTCGGCGGCGGGTCCGGTGACGACAGCTGGACGGTGGCAGGCCGGACCTTCCGGTCGCGGCTGATCGTCGGTACCGGCAAGTACAAGGATTTCGCCGAAAACGCAGCAGCGGTCGAGGCGTCCGGTGCGGAGATGGTCACCGTCGCCGTCCGCCGGGTCAATGTCACCGACCGCAACCAGCCGGTGCTGATGGACTTTATCGATCCGAAGAAAGTCACCTATCTGCCGAACACCGCCGGCTGTTTCAATGCCGATGACGCGATCCGCACCCTGCGGCTGGCGCGCGAGGCCGGCGGCTGGGACCTGGTCAAGCTGGAAGTGCTGGGCGAGGCGAAGACGCTCTATCCGAACATGCGCGAAACGCTGGAGGCGACCGAGGTGCTGGCGAAGGAAGGGTTCAAGCCGATGGTCTATTGCGTCGACGACCCGATTGCGGCGAAGCAGCTGGAAGACGCCGGCGCGGTCGCGATCATGCCGCTGGGCGCGCCGATCGGGTCGGGGCTCGGCATCCAGAACCGGGTCACCATCCGGCTGATCGTCGAGGGCGCCAGCGTGCCGGTTCTGGTCGATGCCGGGGTCGGCACGGCCAGCGATGCGGCGGTGGCGATGGAGCTCGGCTGCGACGGCGTGCTGATGAACACCGCGATTGCCGAGGCTAGGGAACCGGTGCGGATGGCGCGCGCGATGCGGCTCGCGGTCGAGGCCGGGCGCGAGGCCTATCTGTCCGGACGGATGGGGCGGCGAATGTATGCCGACCCGTCGAGTCCCCTCTCCGGACTGATTTAGTATCCTAATACAGCATGATTCGGTGTCATCTGTAACCATTTGAATCGTAACAAAAGTTACATGGTGATAGCTTGGTCGACGGGCGATTGCCGTTCGTCGAAGACGGTCGGCGTTTGCCGATCAAAATGGCGGTCTGTCGAACGCCGGCTGCTCGATCCGCTTCGCTCCGCTACCTAGGAATGCGAGGCGGGAGCATAACCCACGTCTCTCCAGACAGCCCCTTCCCCGGCTAAGGATATTGCGCTCCCGCCTTACCCTGGCGGGTAGTGCTGGCCCCCGTTTCTGGCACCGCCCCGAACAAATTTTTGAGGAGTGAGAAAATGTCGACTAACATCTTTACCAAGGCCCTGTGTGCCGCCGCCGCAATCGCCGTAACCGCGACCGGATTTTCTGCCAGCGCCAATGCCCAGAACCGGATCGTGCGCACTGCTGCTGTCGAATATGCTGATCTGGACCTGAACAGCGAGGATGGCCAGGCCACGCTGCAGGGCCGGCTGAAAGGCGCAGTGCGCAAGGTGTGCGGCGCCTATGATTCGAAAAACCTGGCAGATATGCAGGACCACCGCATCTGCATGAGCGAGGCCAACGGCTCGGCCCAGCGTGCCAGTGTAACAATTATGGCCGCAGCAAGATCAGGAAAGTCCTCCGAAACTGCTATGATGATCAGTAACTGACCACTATTCCGAGAGCCGCAAGTCCCCAACAAGCGGCCGCATTTTGGCCAAATCAGCCTTCCAAAAACCCCGGTGTCCCTTACACCGGGGTTTCTTTTGGCCCTCGGGTCTGCCAAGATCTGAAAATAATTGTTCAAGTATCTGTGGAAAATAGATCAATTAATAATATAATGATATAAAATAATCGGTAAAGAATAAATATTTATATTTTATATCTATTTATAGACCAAGTATTTATGCCGTATTAACCAGAGTTTGTAACGGATTATTTACAGTTTCTGATGCATTTGTAAATCACTGTAAAGGGGAATCCCTTTAGGGTCACTTCTTTGCAACTTGCATCAGCGGTGTAACCCGGTCTCTGGGAGGTGATATGGAAATTGGTCGGCAACGAAGGCCCGAGAGAGTCATTGGCCCTTTCGGCGAGGCGCTTAGCCTCAAGGACCTGCCGAAGAATAATATGACCAGATGGGTGATCCGGCGCAAAGCCGAAGTGGTTGCCGCTGTGAACGGTGGCTTGCTGACTTTGGAGGAGGCTTGCGACCGATATAATCTCTCGCTGGAAGAATTTATCTCCTGGCAGGACACAATCGACAAGGCGGGCCTGCCCGGCTTGAGAATAAGCTATCTTACGCAATATCGTACAGAGGATCGGGCCAAGCAGGACGCGTCCGAACAAACCGGGGCGCAACCACCTAAGGATCCATTGCCGGATCTTCACTGATCGAAAGCCCCAGCCATGTCTAATAAACGGGTCCTCGTCATTGACGAAGAGAGTGCCTTCACGCGTTTCTTGCAGGACGATCTTGAGCAGCGCGAAATTTCCGTGGCCTGCGTTTTTTCGCCTGGGGACGAGAATGGCGCCACCGCCTTTGCTCCGAATGTCATTGTCGCGGACAAGGAAAGACTTTCCCAGAACAGCGCCGGATTATTGACCGGATTTGACTCGGTCGATCGTAAATTGCCGCTTGTCCTGATGACCGGAACGGACAGAAAATTATATCACGGCAGCGCCCCGTCGCTGCAAGCGGGCAGCCCGCAAATCGTCGCGACCCTCGCCAAGCCGTTTGAACCCAACATGCTTGTGCAGCTGATCGATCAATATGCCGACGATTGCGAGAAGATCGACCGGGATGCGGAATATATCAGGGCGCTGATTGCAAGCGACAGGTTGCTCGACAATCTCGTCGTGGAATTTCAGTCAAAACATGCATTGGCGGATGGTCAGGTCGTCGGTTATGAAGCGCTATCGCGTCTCAAAACCAGGCGGGCGATCAGCCCGGCGACGATTTTCTCGGCCGCGACCGAAATGTCTCTGGAAATCGAAGCGACCATCAATGTTTTCGATCAGGTGATGAATCTCGCCCGCTCCCTTCGCAAATCGCGCAGGGGTGCGCCGGTCTCTTTCAACTGCAGCGCGATATTGCTGACCCAGCCCGATTTTGTTGACGCGCTGTTTGCACGACTGCGGCAGGTCGGGACGGTCAGCAATATGGTGATCATGGAGATCACCGAGGAAAACCGGGTTGCCAATATCAAGGTGGTTGCGGAAATCTGCCGGATGCTGGCGGACTATGGGCTGACCGTATCGATTGACGACTATGGTACCGGCCAGAGCAATCTCGACCGGATCGCCGAAATTCCTTTTGCTGAGCTGAAACTGGACAAGGAAATTTTCTGGGCCTTCTGTAACAATCGTGTGCCGATCGGGGTGCTGAGCTCGGTCATTGATTTTTGCCATATGCGGGGCGCCAAGACGGTCGTCGAAGGCATTGAAACACCCTTTCATCTGGAAAAGGCGCGGCTGCTGGGCGCCGATCATGGCCAGGGTTTTTACTGGGGCCGGGCCGTCCCGCCGCAATATCTGGTGAAGAACTGGCGCCCCGTTTGACCAGCGGCTGTGCTGTCGCTGGCGGTGCCGAGATGCGCGGAATTTCGAGTCTGAACGGAGTCGCTTATTGAATCGAATTGAATTATGCTCGGCGCGATAATGGCGAAATGAGAGGATTGCGATGAAGCAGCTGAGCGCGCTGGATGCGATGTTTGCCTATACCGAAACGCCGAATACACCGATGCATATCGGGCAGCTGCTGATTTACGATCCCTCGACCGCACCGGGCGGCCAGGTCGGGTTCAAGGACATCTTGCGCTATATCGAGGGGCGCCTCGACGGGGCCCGGATTTTCCGCCAGAAACTGGTGCGGGTGCCGCTCGATCTCGACCATCCCTATTGGGTCGATGACGCAAATTTCGATCTTGAATATCATGTCCGCCATATTGCGCTGCCGAAGCCGGGAGACTGGCGGCAATTGTGCATTCAGGTGGCGCGGATCTACGCGCGGCCGATGGACATGAACAAGCCGCTCTGGGAATATACGGTGATCGAGGGGCTCGACAATGTCGAGGGCGTGCCGAAGGGCAGCTTTGCCATGCTGCACAAGATGCATCATGCAGCGATCGATGGCCAGTCCGGGCTGCAGATGACGCTGGCCCTGCACGATCTTGACGCCGAGATGAAGCCGCGCACCTTTGACATGCAGTTCGAGCCGGAAAAGGATCCCAATCCGCTCGCCCTGCTTGCCAAGGCGCAGTTCAACAATATCGCCAATCCGGTTCGCGGCCTCCAGAATTTGCAGAAACTGATCCCGATGCCGAAACGGCTGCTGGAGGTGCAACGGGAGTTTCGCCAGCGCGATGATGCAAAGGGGGGCATTCCCAAGACCCGGTTCAACAAGAAGCTCAGCCCGCACCGCGTGTTTGACGGGCGCGAATTCGCGCTGTCGGACATCAAGGAAATTCGCGCGGCTTTTCCCGGTGCAACGGTGAACGACGTAATGATCGCGGTGGTCAGCGGCGCGATGCGCGCTTATCTGAAAGCCAAGAACGACCTGCCGCAAAAGACCATGAAAATCGGGGCGCCAGTGTCGGTCCGGTCCGATGATGACAGGGATAGCGCCGGCAATCAGGTCACCATGATGCAGGTCGGAGTGGGAACCCATCTCGCCGATGCCGGGGAACGGTTGACATTCATCATGGAAGAAACCCGGCGATCGAAGGCGATGACCCAGGCGCTGGGCGCCAAGACGCTGATGGAATTGTCGGGTGCGATGCCGGCGGGCCTGACCGCGGCGGGGACCAAGATGATGATCCGTGCGGGCATGGTCGAGCGGCTCAATCCGGCGGTGAACAGCGTGGTCACCAATGTTCCGGGGCCGATGGTGCCGATGTATTTTGCCGGGGCCAAGCTGGTCAAAAGTTTCGGCATGGGAATCCTCGCGGAGGGGCAGGGCCTGTTCCATGTGGTGACCAGCTATAACGGCAATGTCATCCTGACATTTCTCGCGGATCGCAACATCATGCCTGATCCGGAATTTTATGCGACCTGCATTTCGCGCAGCTTTTCCGACCTGATGGCGGCGGCCAAAAAGGAAAAGGCCGCGGCGGACAAAAAGACCAGGTCGAGGAAGGCCAAGCAGCCGAAAAAACCCAAAAAGCGCGTTTCGGCCTCTGCCGCTACGGCAGGCCGGGTTCGCGCCAAAACTGCCGCAAAATAGCGGTTTTGCCGCTTGACTCCCCGGATGTGATTGCGCATCGGTTCGGCCAATCGTTCAACCAGAGAGGAACTTGCCATGAGCACTGTAGAATTTAACGACCGCGTCGCCATCGTCACCGGCGCAGGCGCTGGTCTCGGACGCGAGCATGCCAAGGAACTGGCGCGGCGTGGTGTCAAGGTGGTGGTAAACGACTTTGGCGGCGCTCGCGATGGCACCGGCGGGTCCGCGACCGTGGCCGAACAGGTTGTTGCCGAAATCGAAGCCGAAGGCGGCGAAGCCATGGCAGCCGGCTGCAGCGTGACCGATATGCCGGCCGTCGAAAAGATGGTCGCCGACGCGATCGCCAAATGGGGCCATGTCGATATTCTCGTCAACAATGCCGGCGTGCTCCGCGACAAGAGCTTCCACAAGATGACGATGGAAGATTTCCAGTTTGTCATGGATGTTCATCTGACCGGCAGCGCCAATTGCACCAAGGCGGTCTGGGACCATATGCGCGAACGTCAATATGGCCGCATCGTGATGACGACCTCGTCGACAGGCCTCTATGGCAATTTCGGACAGGTCAATTATGGCGCGGCAAAAATGGCGCTGGTCGGCATGATGAACAGCCTGCACCAGGAAGGGGCCGGCAAGGGCATCCACACCAACTGTATCTCTCCCGTTGCGGCGACTCGCATGACCGAAGACATCATGCCGGAAGAGGCGCTGAAAATGCTGGTCCCCGAAGCGGTAACCCCGGCGGTTGTCTATCTGTGCAGCGATGGTGCGCCATCGAAGACGATCCTGACCGCAGGCGCCGGTGGCTATGCCGCGGCGAAAATCTTCGAAACCGAAGGCATCTGGCTGCCCGAGGACAAGCGCTCTGCCGAAGCGATCGCCGACAATATCGACAAGATTCTCGATGAAACCGGCATGCAGGAATATGCCAACGGTGGCGGCCAGGGTGGCAAATTCTTCCGCCGGATGCAGGAAGAATCAAAGGGCTAGGTAAGGCCGGAATTTTTTCCCGGTTTCCGTTAGCCCTGAGCTTGTCGAGCCGAAGGCCACCGCAGGTGAACGGCGTTTCTCGACGAGAGGCGTGGTTCGACAGGCTCACCACTGACGGCAATACCCAAGAATTTTAGGAGACAATATATGCCAGTAATCAAGCCAAGCGAACTCGAATCCTGGAAGGGCAAGGAAGTCGGAGTGTCCGACTGGGTCGAAGTCGGCCAGGACCGGATCAACAAATTTGCCGATTGCACCGAGGATCACCAGTTCATCCATATCGATGAAGAAAAAGCCAAGGCGACGCCCTTTGGCGGCACCATCGCCCACGGTCTGCTGACCCTCTCGCTGCTGCCCAAGCTTTCTTACGGCACCACGCTGGGCCTCGAAGGCACGGTGATGGGGATCAACTACGGCTTCGACAAGGTCCGTTTCCTCAACCCCGTTCGCGCGGGATCAAAAGTGCGCGGACGCCACACATTGGTCGACGCGGTCGAGAAACAGCCTGGCCGCTGGTTGCTGACCTATAATGTCGTTGTCGAGATCGACGGCATCGAGACGCCGGCGCTGATCGCCACGTCGCTGGTGATGATCGTGGTCGGCTAGGCTGACAAAATGAAATTTTGAATGAGGGCTCCGGATCATTTCCGGGGCCCTTTTTATTGCCGTACGGATCGGGGGGGACAGGCCTCCTGCCGATCATGGCGGCCCTCCATTGATATGACAGTGTCCGGCGGTGGTCAGATATGCGACCTTCGATCCGATTACGATTTTCCCAAAGCGATCGATGGAGAGACCCGTTATGCGCACTGTCAAAGCTTATGCCGCGCCAAAGGCCGGCAGCGAACTTGAACCTTTTGAATATGAACTCGGGCCGCTGGGGTCCAATGATATCGATATACAGGTCGAACATTGCGGACTGTGCCATACTGATCTCAGCCTGCGCGACAATGTCTGGGGGGCGACGCTGTTTCCCTTTGTCGGCGGGCATGAAGCGACCGGCACGGTGATCGATATCGGTTCGGAAGTTTCGCATGTCAAGATTGGCGACCGGGTCGGGCTGGGTGGCCATTCGCATTATTGCATGACCTGCCGGCAATGCCTGGATGGCGACCATAATCTCTGCGAATCGGTGCAGTCGACGGTCTCTCCGGGCCGCCACGGCGCCTTTGCCGATATCGTCCGCGCCACCGGGGTCAGCGTGATCAAGCTGCCGGATGATCTTGATGCCGCCGATGCCGGGCCGCTGTTCTGTGCAGGCATCACCGTCTTCAATCCCTTCGTCAAATTCGGCATCAGGCCGACCGACCGGATCGCGGTGCTGGGCATTGGCGGGCTTGGCCATCTGGCGCTGCAGTTCGGCAAGGCCTGGGGCTGTCATGTTACCGCGCTGAGCTCGAGCAGCTCGAAAACGGAAGAGGCGATGGCATTGGGCGCGCATGCGGTGATCAATTCTCGCGACCCGGAGGCTCTGGCGGAAGCAGTCGGTAGTTTCGATGTCATCCTGAGCACGGTCGATGTTGCGCTGGACTGGAACCAGATCATAGCCATGCTGAAGCCCAAGGGACGCCTCCATTTTCTGGGCGTGCAGGCGGTGCCGGCCGAGCTGCAGCTGATGCCGCTGATGTTCTCGCAACTATCGCTGTCCTCCTCGCTGGTCGGCAGCCCGCACACCGTTGCCGACATGCTGGAATTCTGCGCGCGCCACGATATCAGGGTGGTCACCGAGCATTTTCGGTTCAACCGGATCAACGAGGCGTTCGCGCATCTGGAGAGTGGAGACGCGCGCTATCGCATCGTGCTGGATAACTGAAGCCCCGAAAACTTGTCCAGACAAGCCGACAAGCTTCTCTTGCCTCTTCCTGCGCGAGAGGGCGCTGTCGTTATTCCGCAGCTTCCAGATCTTTTTCCTTCGCCCTCGCCCGGATCGGGATCGCGCTCATCAGCGGGATGCCGGTCCGCCTGTCGAAGTCGCGGTCGTTGTAGGACAGCCGCCCGGTATTGCCGCCCTCGCCGAGCGGGTCCTCCTTCTCGTCCGGATTGGTGCCCCAGCTGTGCGGGGTGGAAACACAGCCCTGGCGTACGGTCTTGTCGGCCTTGGCAACGCAGCTGATAAAGGCACGCGCCGATTCCAGCTCGACCGGCTGATCCTCGGTGAGGCCCAGCGCTTCCATATCGACCGGGTTCATATAGGCGGGGTGGTGCGGCACGCGTTTGCGCTGCACCGGATCCTCGTGCCAGTTGCTGTTGTGGATCGCGGTCATCCGCCGCCCGATCAGCCGGAAGGGGAAGTCGCCATCCTCGACCGGCTGGCCAAGCTTTGCCGCATATGCTTCCAATTCTTCCATCATCGCTTCATTGCCGACCGACAATTTGCCTTCCCAGCCAGCCGGCTTGGGCTGGACCAGCAGCGCCTGCGCGTCGACGATGGTGCCCTTCTGCACCTCTTCGTCGGCATATAGTCCGGCGATATCCGCCGGGCAGCCATTGAGCGAGGCTTTCCAAGCGCTGATCGGATCGGGGGTTTCGCCGGGCGGGATCAGCGTCGCCTTTTCCTCCCGCTCCTGGGGATGAGCGAGCAGCGCCCAGGACTTCACCTTGAGCGGCTTGCCGAGTTCCGAGGCGAGGGCATGGATGAACTGATATTCCTCGCACAGGTCGGCGCCTTCCGGTACATCCATGATCGGCAGGCTGGCCTGCGCATAATTATTCTCAAAGCCCCAGCCGGCTCCGAATCCGCCATAGACTTCAGGGGCGGCGGTGTTGCCGTGCACTTCATAATGAAGCTTGGGCGCGATCACATAGTCGGCGAGCTCGGCGGTCTTCGACATGCGCGGATCGATGCAGACCAGCAGGTCGAGCGCCTTCATCGCCTCGAAGGTCTTGAGCTGGTCGGGCCAGGCGAGCATCGGGTTGCCGCCGAGGCAGATCAGCGCCTTCACCTGCTTGTCGCCCGGCGTCAGGATCTCGTCGGGCAGCGCCGCGGTCGGCATGCCGGAAATGCTCTGCTCGAGATCGCGGCTGTGCAGCTTGCGACCAAATCCCCATGCAGGGATCGGGCCGGGGGTGGCGGCGATCGGCGGGGCTGGCTTGGTGAATACGCCGGTGCGGCGGTTGCGGTCGCCCTCGCGCAGCCAGTGTCCCATGATCGAGGTCAGGGCGAGATTGAGATATTCGGTAATATTGCCGCCGCCCGACATGTTGGTGCCGGTGCCACCGCTGATGCTGGCCTTCTTCCAGCTGCCGTACATGCGCGCGGCGCGGACGATGTCGTCCGCCGCGACGCCGGCGCGGTCGGCGGCCGGGCCGGCATCAAAGGGCTGCACGGCTTGCTTGAGCGCCTCGAAACCGTCGACATCGCCGGCGACGAAATCCTTGTCGTACAATTCTTCATTGATCACGACTCTGGCAATCGCGCCGAGCAGGATCGGGTCCTGGCCGGGGCGGCATTGCAGATGGATATCGGCCTGCCGGGCGCTGTCGGTGACGCGCGGATCGATCACGATCAGCTGCATCCCGCGCTTCTTGGCATCGTGCAGTTTCTTCGCCGGGTTCATGCCGAGACCGCCGTTCATCGAGACCACCGGATTGGTTCCGACCAGCATCAGCCCGTCCCAGTCACCGACGCGCGGCGCCCCCGCCAGCCACGGCCCGATCAGGGCGCGAGCAATGCCCTTGCCGGGCTGGTCGATGGTGACGCTGTCATAGACCGAGGTCGAGCCGATGGCGTCCATCAGCGCCAGCATGAAGGCATGGGCGTTGACATTATTATAGCCGAAGGTGCCGACATAAGAGGCGACCGCATCGGGGCCATGTTCGCCGATGATACGCTCCAGCCGCGCCGCAATATCGCGCGCCGCATGGCGCCAGTGCACCGGCTGTTTCTCGCCCTGTTTCATCCCGGTATAGCTGGTCAGCAGCCGCGTATCAAAACTGTGGTAATTGGCCAGCTGCCGGCCCTTGATGCAGCTATAGCCTTCGAATTCGGGATTATCCTTGTCGCCATGGGTCTTGACCGGCACGCCATTCTCGAAATCGACGATCAGTCCGCAATGCGCATGACAGGCTCGGCACATGACATGTTTTTGCCCGCTAAAATTGTCACTGGTCATATTTCTCTCCACGGGTTCAATTAAGCAGGGTCCGACCATTGCTTTTTGCAATTTAATCGTTCAATTAACCGACTAGTGTTTTGAGCAATATCCTAGCCAATGGGGCCGTGCCACTGGCCCTATTGATAAGAAACTGGAGAAGGACCTATGGCCGAAAAACCGAGTGCAGCCGAACTGAAGGACTATGCCGAGCAGGCGGACGCCTGGTTCAGGGAAAATACCGTGCGCGATCCGGGCTTCATGCTGCCGCTGACCTTCATGGAAGTGTCGACCGACCAGCAGTTCGATTTTCTGCGCGACTGGCAGCGCAAGGTCTATGAAGCGGGCTATCTTGGTGCCAGCTGGCCAAAGGAATATGGCGGCGGCGGACTGCACAGCGAATATCAGCGCGTCGCCACACGGGCGATGAAGAAATATGATGCGCCGATCATGCTCAACGCGATCGGCAATGGCTGGGCGGGGCCGCTGATCCTCGACCTCGGTAGCGAGGAGCAGAAGCAGAAATATATCAAGCCGATGCTGAGCGCCGAGGATATCTGGTGCCAGGGCTTTTCCGAACCGGAAAACGGATCGGATCTTGGCAATGCACAATTGAAAGCCGTCCGCGACGGTGACGAATATGTGCTCAATGGCTCGAAAATCTGGACCTCGCTTGGCGACCGGGCGAAATATATGATCCTGCTGGCGCGCACCGATTTTGACGCGCCGAACAAATATGCCGGGCTCAGCTTCTTCCTCAATCCGATGAAGATCGACGGCATCACCACCAGCCGGATCAAGAAACTGACCGGAGAATATGGCTTCGTCCAGACCTTCTTTACCGATGCGCGCATCTCCGCCGACTGCCTGTTTGGCGGCGAGGGCAATGGCTGGTCGATGGCGATGAAGACGCTGGAATATGAGCGCGGTGCCAAGGTCAAGCCGGTCGGCGGCTATTTCGTCAAGGAACTGGACGTGATGGAAATCGTCGAGCTGGCGAAAAATTCCGTGCGCAACGGCAAGCCGCTGCTCGACGATCCGGTGATGCGCGACAAGATGACGCAATATATGATCGATATCCAGGCGCTCAATCTCAACAATACCCGCCGGCGGATGCCGCAACTGATGCAGGACCGGCCGATGGGACTGCCGCTGATGAACAAGCTGGCACGCACCGAACTGATTCGGGAGCTAACCGAATTCTCGCTCGCCTTCCAGGGGACCAAGGCCGGCTATTATGTCGGCGACGAGAATGCGGTCGACGACGGTTACTGGCATCGCAGCTATCTCAACAGTTTCTCGGCGACCATTGGCGGCGGAACGTCGGAGATTCAGCGGAACATTGTGGCAGAGCATGCGCTGGGGCTGCCGAAAACGAGATAATAATCAGAACAGAAACCCGTTCGCCCTGAGCTTGTCGAAGGGTCTTTAAAAGGTGCTTCGACAAGCTCAGCACGAACGGATTGAGAGACGAGGATGATATGGATAATCTAGGCACAATCGGCACGACCGAAGAGCAGATCGAACTGATGGACGTGGCGACCAATTTCTGTCGCGACAAGAGCCCGATCGACAAGGTGCGCGGGCTGATCGATGACGATCTCGGCTATGATCCGGCGATCTGGAAGGAAATCGGAGAGCTTGGCTGGCTGGCGATCGCGATACCGGAAGCGCATGACGGCGTCGGCCTGTCGATGGCCGAAGTCGTGCCGATCGCCGAGCAGATGGGCCGCAATCTGATGAGCACACCCTTCGGATCGACCACGCTGGCGGCACAGGCCCTGCTCGCGGGGGGCAGCGAAGCGCAGCAGGCCGAATGGCTTCCGAAAATCGCGGCGGGTGCGGCGGCGACCCTGGCCCTGCGCGAGGACAATGGCGACTGGGACCTGGCCAATATAGAATGCAGCGCGACCGAAAGCGGCGGCACTATAACCCTGTCCGGCAAGAAGCAGCTGGTGCTCTGGGCCGACAGCGCCGAACTGATCATCGCCTCGGTCAAGATGGACGGCGCGGTGCGCTTTGCCCTGATCGAGCGTTCGCAGCTGGGTGACGGAGCGCTGCGCCGCGAAACGGTGATCGACGAGACTGCGCGCAGCTATGAAGTGACGCTCGACGGCGTGACCGTTCCGTCCGAAGCCCTGTTCGACGCCTCGCGGACCCGAGAGACGCTGGAGAAGATCGAGCTTGCGGCGGGCCTGATCCAAGCCGCGGAAATGACCGGCGGCGCGCAGGCGGTGATCGACTATACGCTGGAATATCTCAAGACCCGCAAGCAGTTCGGCAAGATCATCGGCAGCTATCAGGCGCTGAAACATCCGACGGTCAACAATTATGTCGAATATGAAAAGGCGCGGACGCACCTTTACAGCGCTGCGCACAGCTGGGGCGAGCAGGGCCGCGGCGAGGTTGCCGTGCGGATGGCGGCGGCGCAGTCGCATGCGAGCTATTCCACCGCAGCGGATCGTGCGATCCAGTTCCACGGCGGCTTTGGCTTCACCCATGACTGCGACGCGCAGCTGCACCGGCGGAAAGCAATTTTGTCAGGGGCGCTGATCGGCGACGCGGCCTATCAGCGGTCGAAGCTGGCAGGGTTGCTGTTTGACTAGGGATTAAAATTTCCGTTCGCACTGAGCTTGTCGAAGTGCGCCTCTCGGCTAGCGGTGTCCTTCGACAGGCTCAGGACGAACGGGTAAAAACAAGGAGAAACAAATATGTCTGAAGTACTCACCGAAATCCGGGACGGGTTCATCATCGTCACCATCAACCGCCCCGAAGCCAAGAACGCGATGACCAAGGCGGCCGCCGAGGGCATTCGCGCGGCGATGGAGCAGCTCGACAGCGACAACAGCCTCAACGCCGGAATCATCACCGGCGCCGGCGGGACCTTCTGCTCCGGCATGGACCTCAAGGGATTTCTGCGCGGCGAGACGCCATCGGTCAAAGGCTATGGCTTTGGCGGCATCACCGAAAAGGGCCCGGAAAAGCCGCTGATCGCAGCGGTGGAGGGCTATGCACTGGCGGGCGGTCTGGAGCTGGCGCTGGCCTGTGACCTGTGCGTCGCCAACGTCAACGCGAAATTCGGCATTCCGGAAGTGAAGCGCAGCCTGGTCGCGGCGGCGGGCGGCGTGATCAAGCTGCAGCAGATCGTCGGCAAGCGGATCGCCATGGAATGGGCGCTGACCGGTGATTTCTTCACCGCCCAGCGCGCCTATGAAGTGGGCTTCGTCAACCGCGTGACCGAAGGCGCGGCGCTGGACGCAGCGATCGAGCTGGCGACGACCGTTGCCGCCAATGGCCCGCTGGCGCTGAAGGCGACCAAGAAGATCATCAACGAAAGCTATGACTGGAGTAGCGAAGAAGCGTGGAAGAAACAGGCGGAAATCACCGGGCCGGTCTTCACCTCCAAGGATGCGCAGGAAGGCTCGCTTGCCTTCGCCCAGAAGCGCAAGCCCGACTGGAAGGGTGAATAAGCTCTCCGATGAATGAACATGTGAAAACGGCCAGCCCTGATATTGTCGATATCTGGGCTGGCGATCAGCAGTTGCCCGCCTGGTTCACCGACGCGATGGCGGTGCCGCGCGAGGACAGCTTTGTCGAAGTGAACGGGCACAGGGTCCATTATTTCCGCTGGGGCACGCGCGGCAAGCCGCCGCTGCTGATGACCCACGGTTTTCTCGCCCATGCGCGCTGCTTCGCCTTTATCGCACCGTTTCTGGCCAAGGAATATGACGTGATCGCCTATGATCTCGCCGGCATGGGCGACAGCGCCATGACGCCGGATTGCGACGGGGACAAGCGCGCCGCCGATATGGTGGCGCTCGCCGATGCCCTGGATCTGTTTTCCGGTGACGTCAAACCGAAGCTCATCGCCCACAGCTTTGGTTCGGGTGTCGCGCTGACCGCCATGGAGATGGCGGGAGAGCGCTTTGGCGGACTGATCATCTGCGACCTGATGGTGATGCGGCCGGCACGGCTGGCAGAGCATTTCAAAGGCGGCGGCGGACCGCCCGGTTCGGGCCGTTCCGACAGGCCGAACAAGCTCTACCCGGATTATGAATCCGCCCATGCCCGCTTTGTCCTGTCGCCGCCACAGCCGGTGCAGCAGCCGTTCCTGTTTGAATATATGGCCTATCATTCGCTGCGCCGGATCGAAGACGGCGAGCAGCAGGGCTGGTCGTGGAAGTTCGATCCGATGGTCTTCCATCGCAACGAGAATGATATGGCAAAATGGGCACAGACGCCGCAGCGGATCGTCGATCTGCCGCACCGGCTGGCCATCGTCTATGGCGAGAAGAGCAAATTGTTCGATGATGACAGCGCCGATTATCTCCGCGAGCTCGGCGGCAGCCATATACCGATGATCGCGATTCCCGAGGCCGAACATCATCTGATGCTCGATCAGCCACTGGCGCTGGTGACGGCGCTTAGGGCGGTGCTGGCCCTGTGGGCGGAATGAGCATGGCCGCCAGCTGATCGCCAGATGAACCGGACAGGGTTTCCGCGACAATCTGCTACAAAAAAATGCAAATCTGACAAAGGTCTGCGACAGCTTGCCCCTATTTCTGTCTGTGACGCCGGAGTTGGCGCCGGATAGAAAAAGGAATGGAAGATGAAGAAATTTCTGATGGCCTTGGCAGTCACGACCATGGCCGTATCGCCGATGGTCACCGCGCAGGCGCAGGCCGCCCAGTACAGAAGCGTCGAGAAGACCGTCAAAAACGGGCATGGCAAGCGCGTGGTCCAGAAGACGGTCACGCAGCGGAACGGCAAGCGCGTGGTCACGAAAACCACGACGAGAAAGAGCGCGCAGCGGGACCGCTATGATGGCCGGCGCTATGGCGCTGTTTCCCAGCGGCACTGGGCCAAGGGCCAGCGGTTCGACCGGCGCTATGCGACCAATTACCGGGTGATCCACAATCCCCGTGCCTACCGGCTGTCCAATGCGCCACGCGGCTATCAGTGGGTGCGGTCCGGAAATGATGCGGTGCTGATCGCGATCACCAGCGGCCTGATCGGAGCGGTGATCGGCAATGCGATCCGGTGAAACTGACCGATTTACTCAAGCAATAGCCCCCGGAAGCGATTCCGGGGGCTTTGTTGTTCGCTCAGGCGGCCATAAACCCCTTGAGCCGCTGGTTGATGATCTGGTCCGCCTCGGCCATGATCCGGTCGATCAGTTCCTTACAGGTCGGGATATCGTTGATCAGGCCGGCAACCATGCCGCAGCTCCAGGCGCCGACATCCATGTCGCCTTCCATCATAATCTTCGGATAAACGCCCGCGACCTGTTCGATGACATCAGAAAATTGCAGGTCGGCGCCTTTTTCCTTCTCGATTTCGAGCAGCCGTTCGACGGCGGGATTGTTGAGCACGCGCTCGGTGTTGCGCAGCGGGCGCATGACGAGGCGGGTGTCAAGCTCGCTGGCGGCGACGATCGCGTCCTTCACATTCTGGTGCACCGGCGCTTCCTTGGTGGCGATAAAGCGGGTGCCCATGTTCATGCCTTCCGCGCCCATCGCCAGCGAGGCCACCAGGCTGCGGCCATCGGCCTGACCACCGGAGGAGACGAAGGGAATGTCCAGTTCGTCGGCAGCGCGGGGCAGCAGGATCATGTTCGGGATATCGTCCTCGCCGGGATGGCCGCCGCATTCAAAGCCGTCGACCGAGACCGCATCACAGCCGATGCTCTGCGCCTTCAGCGCGTGGCGGACGGCGGTGCATTTGTGGATCACCTTGATGCCGGCGTCGTGCAGCGCGGGCAATACCTGCACCGGATTGTTGCCGGCGGTTTCGACGACCTTGACGCCGCCCTCGATGATCGCCTTGACCATGCCTTCATAGTCGGGCGTGTTGACCACCGGCAGGAAGGTCAGGTTCACCCCGAACGGCTTGTCGGTCATGTCCCGGCACTTGGCGATCTCGTCAGCGAGCGCCGCCGCTGACGGCTGGGTCAGGGCGGTGATGATGCCCAGTCCGCCGGCGTTGGAGACGGCAGCGGCCAGCTCGGCAAATCCCACATAATGCATGCCGCCCTGGATGATCGGATGCTCGATGCCGAACAGTTCAGTGATGCGTGTTTTCATTGGGATTTGCTCCTGTTATTGGAAGGATTGGAAGCATGTCTGCTCCATCCGGGAATCAGTTTAATCGCGCGATTAACTAGCAAGCGATTTGTCGCCCGTCCAGTCGCCTGTGGTGACGCCTTTCCAGATCTGGTCGGGAGAGGTCGCGGCCAGCTCCTCGCCCAGCCGGCGGGACCAGAGATGCTCGTTGCCGAGCGCGTCGCGCCAGGCCCAGAGCCGGCGGGTATAATGGTGCAGATCATATTCCTGGGTATAGCCCATCGCGCCGTGGACCTGATGGAAGGGCACGGTAACCGCCTCGACGCCGTGGCCAATCTGGACCTTGGCGATGACGGCCTCGTGCCAGGCCTGTTCCGGATCGTCGGCGTGGCGAGCGATGGCGCTGGCCGCCTGGGTGGCGGCCATGGTGGCAGCGGCGCATTCCGACGCGGCGACCGCCAGCTGCTGCTGGATCGCCTGGAACTTGGACAATGGCCGGCCGAACTGCTCGCGCTGCGAGACATAGTCGATCGACAGGTTCAGCGCGGCCTCCATCGCCGCAGCCATCTGCACCGCGCGCACGGTCAGGATCAGCGCCTCGAACCCGCGTCGCGACAGGTCGGTTTTTGCGGACTGTTCCGCGACATGGCCGGAAAAGACAAACTGGGTCATGCCGTCGGGGGACAGGGCTTCCTCGGGCGAACGGACTGCGACGCGATTGTCGAACAGCCCGATTTCGTGATGCGCGGCGTCGAACAGCACGATCTTGTCGGCGTGCATGCCAAAGGGAATGTCGGCGCTTGGCGTGCGGCCGCTGAGCGCGAAGCTGGCGCTGCCGTCCGCGGGTTCGAGCCCGGCCCGGTCGAGCATCCAGTTGGCGATCAGCGTCTCGGCGAACGGCACCGGTGATGCGGCCTGCGCCGATGCCCAGATCGCGCCGAAGGTCTCGCCATAGTCAGCGCCAAAGCCGCCATTGGCTTCGCTGACCCAGGCCAGTGGCAGGCCGTTTTCGGCGAGCGCGTCCCACAGGGCTTGCGGATATTGACCGGCCTCGGCCTGGTGCGGAACCTCGCGGGGGCACAGGTCGGTGAAGATTTTCGTGGCCGTTTCGGCGACCATGCCTTCGGTATTGATCATGTGACGGTCTCCGTCTGTGCTCCGCACTTGATGCGGAGCTCTGTGTTACAACGTGCGCTCTTGCCTCCAGGGCTCCGCATCGAGTGCGGAGCACATTGCTCTGTAACCCTCATCAGCGTAGCCCCAGCTGGCGGGCGATAATGCCGCGCATCACTTCGGTGGTGCCGCCACGCAGCGTGTTCGGCGGCGAGCGCAGCACGCCGATATTCAGGATTCGCCGCATCTCCGGACTCCACTCGTCCGGCGGTAGGTCGGTGAGCATCGCCCGCACCTGCTGGGTCAGGTCATTTTCCAGCCGGTTGCCGAGATCCTTGACCAGAGCCGCCTCGGTTTCGGGCGAGACGCCCCGGTCGAGCAGATTGGCGATCGCCCAGGACATGCCGCGCAGGGTGCGCAGGCTGGCGATGAGCTTGCCGAGACGCGCCTGCGAATCGGAGCCCATCTTGCCGCTCAGCTGTCCCACTGCGGTCTCCAGCGTGATATAGCTGGACAGGAAGCGTTCCGGGCCGGACCGTTCCATCGCCAGCTCGCCGGTCACCTGCGCCCAGCCGCCGCCCTCGTCGCCGAGCAGGCAATCGTCCGGGACGATCACATCCTCGAAATAGACCTCGTTGAAATGGGCATCGCCGGACAGGTCAACGATCGGCTTGATGGTGACGCCGGGCAGGGTGAGATCGATCAGAATCTGCGACAGGCCGACATGGCGGTTGCGGCCATCCGCCGGCGAGGTGCGCAGCAGCGCCACCATATAATGAGCGATATGCGCGCCCGAGGACCAGATTTTCTGGCCATTGATCTTCCAGCCGTCGCTGACTTTTTCTGCCTTGGTTTTGACATTGGCGAGATCGGAGCCGGCGCCCGGCTCGCTGAGGCCGATGGCAAAATAGCATTCGCCGGAAGCGATGCGCGGAAGGATGTCCAGCTTCTGCTCTTCTGTGCCATGGGCAAGCAGCATCGGCGCGTGCTGGCGATCGGCGATCCAGTGCGCGGCCACCGGTGCGCCCGCGCGCAGCGTTTCCTCGGTCACGATATAGCGTTCGAGCGCGCTCTTGTCATGGCCGCCATATTGCGAGGGCCAGGTCAGACCAATCCAGCCGCGCTTGCCCATTTTCTTCGAAAATTCGGGATCGGCAGCGGCCATCCAGCATTCCGGTTCCGGTTCGAAATTGCCCGCCTCGTGCTCTTCCTTCAGAAAAGCCTGCAATTCTGCGCGCAACTCTTCAAGCGCCGGATTGGGCTGGATAACGGGGAAGTTAAATCTTTGCATGGGCGATCCTTATCAAATCAGTCCCGTTCGTGCTGAGCTTGTCGAAGCACCCTGGCAAGCGTCCTTCGACAGGCTCAGGACGAACGGATTTTGGCGTTGTGCCGCGAGTCATCATGGCGTCACGATATCGAATTGCGGATTTACCTCGTCGAGCGCGCCAAACATAGCTGCCAGCAAGGCCGTATTACCGCTGATGAGCATTTCCTTGTCTCGGATCAGCTCCGGGGCGGTGACCTTGCGCATCAGCAATCGGGTAAACAGGTCACGGCTGATGGTGATCTGCGTGTCTGATCCGTCGGCGGTAATCGCGTAATCCTCCCCGCGCGGGAACATCACGCTTTTGCCGAGATCAATGCTGACCGCCTCTTTCCGGTCGGGGAACCAGAAGCGGATGATACCGCCGTCACCCTGCATCTTGGCCGGATTGAAGCGGGTTGCCATGGCGTCGAACAGGTCAACCGCCGGGATGCCGCTGAGCACCTTGGCATTGGCCGAGGAAATGCTGTTCTTGCTATTGTTGCCCTCGCGCAATTCGCGGGCGCCGACCAGATAGATATTGCGCCAGGTCCCGGCCTCGGCCTGGAAGCCGAGCTGCTCGTAGGTCGAGGCCAGCCATTCTCTGGCAGCTTCGCTGGTAGGATCGGCAAACACCAGATGGTTGAAGACCGTAGCCGCCCAGCGATAATCGCCTTCGTTGAAAGCCTTTTCGCCGACCGCCAGCGCTCTGTCTGTCCCGCCCATCGCCGCGACATATTTTTTCGAGGCCTGGACCGGCGGCAACTCGTGATAATGGGCCGGCACCGCGTCCCACCAGCCGAAATAGCGCTGGTAGACCGCCTTGCTGTTGTGATTGAGCGTGCCATAATAGTCGCGCACGCCGAAGTCGGTTTTGGCGAAATCCGGCTCGCCGATATTTTCCGCAATCTCGTCCATGGTAGCGCCCTGGTTGGCCTGGCGCATCGTCTGGTCGTGGACATAGCGATAGATGCCGCGCTGGTTTTTCAGGGCCGTCTGCACATTGTCCGGTCCCCAGGTCGGCCAGTGGTGGGAAGCGAGCATGACGTCCGCCTTGTCGCCATATCTGGCGAGCATCGCGTCGATCACCTTGCTCCATTTCAGCGTGTCGCGGACCAGTGCGCCGCGCGGAGTCAGCACATTGTGGAAGGTGCGGGTGGCGACCTCGGCGCTGTGCAGCGCCTTGAACTGCGGCATGTAGAAGATCATCTCGGCCGGCGCTTCGGTTTCGCCGGCGTCCATGAAGTCGAAAGCGATGCCGTCGAGGGTCAGCGTCTCGCCGTCCTTGCTGATCGAACGGGTCGGCGGCACCAGCGAGATATCACCGCTCGACAATTTCTGCCCGAGGCCGCCGCCGACATGGCCGGTGGTGCCGACCGGCAGAGCCGTGCCGAACTGATATTGCACCCGCCGGTTCATCGCGGTGCCGGCGATCACGCTTTCGCCGACGGATTCGGCGAGGAAACCGTGCGGGGCGATGACCTGTATCCTGCCCGCCTGGATATCCTCGGGCGAGGAGACCCCGGCGATGCCGCCAAAATGGTCGCCATGGCTGTGGGTGAAGACCACCGCAACCACCGGCCGCTCGCCCAGCGTCTTGTTGGCCAGCGCCAGTCCGGCTTTCGACGGCGCCGGCGTGGTCAGCGGATCGACGATGATCCAGCCGGTCTTGCCGGCGATCAGCGTCATCTGCGCCAGGTCATAGCCGCGAATCTGGTAGATACCGGGGACGACCTCGAACAGGCCGTGGATGCTGTTGAGCTTCGCCTGTCGCCAGAGCGAGGGGTTGACCGTGTCCGGTGCGGCACCCTCGACAAAGTCGAACTGGCGGGAATCCCAGGCGACCGAGCCGTCCGCGTTGAGAATCTTGTCGCCGGGGATTTTGGCAAGAAAGCCGCGATTGGCGTTTTCGAAATCTTTCTGGTCGGCGATGGGCAGTTCAGCCGCTACCCTGGCATTGGCGGCCTTTGTGGCTTCGGTGGCGATGCCTTCGGGAGGGGCGGCCCATAGAGGCGCTGCCGATATCAGGGCTGCGATCAAAATTGCGGACTTTTTCATTCTATCCCTCCAATTGTTGCCCTGCGCAGGCAGGGGGCCATCTCCCGACATTTCCTCGACGCACCATCGGGAGATGGACTCCCGCCTTGGCGGGAGAACGCTTACGCCCCCTTGAACACTGGCTTGCGTTTTTCGAGTATCGCATCAATCGCCTCGCGATGGTCGTCCATCTGTTGCAACACGCCCTGGAACAGAGCTGCCTGATCGAGATTTTCCTTCAGTGTCACGCTCTGCGCGGTGCGCACCAGTTCCTTGGTCTTGCGGATCGCCAGCGGCGGCAGGCCAACGACCATTTCGGCCAGTTCATAGGCGCGTTCGAGCAGCTTGTCACTGGCCACCACTTCCGAGACCAGGCCATAATCCAGCGCTTTCTGCGCATCGATAAATTCGCCGGTGAACAGCATCTGGTTGGCGCGCGCCTGACCGATGATCCGGGGCAGCAGCCAGGCACCGCCGTCGCCGGGAATGATGCCGACGCGCAGGAAGCTTTCCGCGAAGATCGCGTCCTCGCCAGCGATGCGGATATCGCACATGGTGGCCAGGTCATTGCCCGCGCCGATCGCATGGCCGTTGACCGCAGCGATCACCGGTACCGAGATTTGCGAGAAGGCCAACGGGATGCGCTGGATGCCGGTCCTGTACCAGTTCTCGATTTCCATCGGCGTCATGTGCTGTTCGGCGGTCATCGCCTTGATCTCGTGCAGATTGCCGCCGGAGGAAAAGCTCTTGCCGCTGGCGGCCAGAACGACGCAGCTGACGCCGGCATCCGCATCGGCCTTGTTGATCGCGTTGACCAGCGCTTCGCACAAATCCTTGGACAGCGCATTGCGCGTTTCCGGCTTGTTCAGCGTGATTGTCACGATGCGGTCATTCTTTTCGTAGAGAACTACGTCAGCCATAAAATTGTCCTTGCCATGCATTTCATTCTTACGTGCCGCCGTCATTGCAGGGGTTCATGGATTCTGCAAGACTCGCGCCGCTCAACTCGCTAAATGAACGATAATGATCCGAAAGCAAATGCCAGTCGCAAGTGAGGGCACGTCAGGTTTCACGCTGGTGGAATTGATGGTCGTGCTGCTGATCATCGGGCTGATGGCGTCGGTCGTTGTCTTTTCCTTTCCGAGCGGCAGCAGCGCGCTTGAGGAAGATGCCCAGCGCTTCGCTGCGCGCACTGCGGCATTGCGCGACAATGCGATCCTCCAGTCAAGGCCGATGGCGGTGCAGGTCACGCCCTCCGGCTACAGTTTTCTCGAACGGCGCAAGGGCAGCTGGTCGGTGATCGAGGACAAGCCGTTCGTGTCGACCGACTGGTCGAACGGCGTGACCGCGCAGACCGGCGAGAAGCCGATGATGATCAGTTTCGAAAGCACCGGGCTGCCCAGCGACCAGGCCGAACTGGTGCTGCAGGGCGATGCGCAGAGCCGCCGGGTGCTGATTGCGCCGATGGGCGATGTCAAGCTGGCCGGAGCGGCGCCATGACGAGTCCCGTGAGCAAGCAGGGCGAGCGCGGCTTTACCCTGATCGAGATGCTGGTCGCGCTGTCGGTGTTCAGCCTCGCCGCGCTGTCGCTGATCCGGCTGCAGGCCTATACCACGCACAATGCCGCCGAGCTGGAAATGCGCGTCGTCGCGCAGTCGGTGGTCCGCAACCGCGCGGTCGAAATCCTGACCGATCCGCGTCCGCCGGCGCTTGGCCAGGAGAGCGGCACGGTCGAAAATGGCGGCTGGCAGTGGCAATGGGCGCAGCAGGCCAAGCTGACCGAGGACCAGCGCTTCGTCCAGGTCGATATCAGCGCGCGCGAGGAGAGCAGCGGTGCCCCCGCTTCGCTGACCATATTGCGGCCCTCGGCGCTGGTGCTCGACGAGCAGCCGGACGCGCCGCCCGAGACCTAGCCAAGCGTCAGGAAAAATCTCATGTTTGACCTTTGTTTCGACCGGAACAGGGGTTAGAAGCATGGGAAAAGGATCAACGGAAAGCAAAATGAGCAAACTTGAAGACGCACTGGAAGATTTTGATATAGACGACCTGCCCGAAGAGGATGAGTCCCAGCTCGAATGGTGGGACTTTGACGATCCGGCAGAGAAGGTGGCTGCGGTCGCCGGCGATATCCAGTTCATCATCGAGAGCGCGCTTGATGCGCGCGGTGATGCCTTGCTGGCCCTGCCGGCGGACGATGACATCATGCCTGTGCTCGAGGCGCTCGCCGAAAAGCCGATCAAGTGGAAATATGTCACGATCATCCCGACCCACGATCTGCTGGTACCGCTCGACGATCCGCGCAGCCAGGTAAAGAAGCTGGCGAGCCTGTTCCTGACCCGCGGCGCGCGGGTGCTGCCGCTGGCACCGGAGCATGAGGATTATCATATGGCCGGGGCCGCAGCCGATGCGCGGCTGCGCGACACGAAATGGCCACCAGATCTGGTTCTGCTCGGCATGGGCACCGATGGCAGCACGGCCGGGATCATGGAAAGCGCCGATATGGAAGAGGCGCTCGCCGGTCCGCCGGAAAAAATCGCAGCCGGCCTGCTCCCCGACGATGGCGACACGCCGCTGGTGACGATCACCAAGGCGGCGATCTGCGAAGCGCGCACCGTGGTGGTGCTGCTCAAGGGTGCGGCCAGCCAGACGATGCTGGAAAGCGAGATCGAACAGGGTGCCACCAGCATGGTGCCGATCGGCCGGATATTTGCCGATCTGGCTGTGCCTGTGGATATCTATGTGGAGAATTGAGGGACAATTGCCGGATCTGATTGCCCGTGGATGTGACTATCGATTGATTTAACCGTACGATTAAACCATGGTGCCGGGAAAGCGAATCGCCAAAACAGGCGATCGATTACCTGGAGAACATTCGGCCATGCATCCTTCTGTCCACGCAAGGGAAAATCCCGACAAGCCAGCCGTGATCATGGCAAGCTCCGGGGAGATCATCACTTATGGTGAACTGGACAGGCTGTCGAACAAGGTGGCCCAGCTCTATCGCAGCCGTGGCCTGCAGATTGGCGATACCGTCGCGGTCTGCATGGAAAACCACCGGCAATTTTTCCCCGTCGCCTGGGGATCGCAGCGCTCCGGCCTGTTTCAGGTCGCCATCTCCAGCCGACTGACCGCCGACGAGGTCAGCTATATCCTGAAGGATTCGGGCGCCAAGCTGCTGATCAGCTCCCAGAAAATGCTGCCGGTCATTGATCAGGTCCGGGCGTTGAATCCCGAGGTCGACCAGTTGATTTTTGGCGCTGATGACGAGCGCAATATCGATGCGATGCTGGAATCGATGCCCGAAACGCCGATCGCTGACGAACGCGGCGGGATCGACATGCTTTATTCATCCGGCACCACCGGCCAGCCCAAGGGCGTCAAACTGCCCTTGCCGCTGGAGGAAGATATTGCCACGCCCAACAAGATTGCCGTACTGGCCGAAGCCATTTTCGGCTTTCACAAGGACTGCGTCTACCTGTCTCCCGCGCCGCTCTATCATGCCGCGCCGCTGCGCTGGAATATCGCGGTGCAGGCGCTGGGCGGCACCAGCGTCATCATGGAGAAATTCGATCCCGAACATGCGCTGCAGCTGATCGAGAAATATAAATGCGATGTCGGCCAGTGGGTGCCGACGCATTTTGTCCGGATGCTGAAGCTGCCGGAGGAGATCCGCACCAAATATGACGTGTCCTCGATTCGAAGCGCGGTCCACGCCGCGGCGCCGGTGCCGGTGCCGATCAAGGAAGCGATGATCGACTGGTGGGGGCCGGTGCTCAACGAATATTATGCCGGGACCGAGGGCAACGGCTTTGTCTTCTGCAACAGCGAGGGCTGGCTGGCGCACAAGGGCACGGTCGGACAGCCGATCAATTGCGTCGTCCACATCTGCGACGAGAATGGCGACGAGGTGCCGGTCGGCGAAGAGGGCCAGATCTATTTCGAGAGCGGCTCGATGTTCGAATATCACAATGATCCGGAGAAGACCAAGGCGGCAACCCACGAAAAGGGCTGGACGTCGCTGGGCGATGTCGGGAAGCTGGACGAGGACGGCTTTCTCTATCTGACCGACCGCAAGAGCTTCATGATCATCTCCGGCGGGGTGAACATCTATCCGCAGGAAATCGAAAATCTGCTGGTCACCCATCCCAAGGTCGCGGATGCCGCCGTCATCGGCGCGCCCGACGAGGACATGGGCGAGAAGGTGGTCGCGGTGGTGCAGCCGATGGACATGGCCGAGGCGGGCGAGCCGCTGGCCGGCGAGCTCGAAGCCTATCTGCGCCAGTCGCTGTCCGGTATCAAGGTGCCGCGGCGAATCGACTTTCGCGCCGAACTGCCGCGCCACGCGACCGGCAAGCTCTACAAGCGGCTGCTGCGCGACGAATATTGGCAGAAACAGGAAAGCGAGGCGGTCTGATGGCAACGCAGGCGGAACCCGTATTGACCGGCGCGGACGCGCAGGCGATCATCGATCCGGCCAATTATGTCGACTGGGATTCCCTGCTCGACCGGTTCGACCGGCTGCGCAGCGAGACGCCGGTGGTGCGGGTGGTCAATGACGAGATCCACGATCCGTTCTGGCTGGTGACCAGCTATGACGACGTGATGCGGATCAGCAAGGACAACAAGCTGTTCCTCAACAGCCCGCGCAGCGTTACCTTCAGCGACAAGAACAGCGGTGCCTTCGTCAAGTCGATCACCGGCGGCGATCCCAATCTGGTGCGGTCGCTGGTCGCGCTCGATGCGCCGACCCATCCGCAATATCGGCGGCTGACGCAGGACTGGTTCATGCCGAAGAATATCCGCCAGATGGAGGAGGAGATCAGCGCGCTGGCGAAGGTCACGGTCGACCGGCTGGTCGATGCCGGTGGCGAGGCGGATTTCGTGCCGCTGGTGTCCGCGCCCTATCCGCTGCACGTGGTGATGCAGATCCTGGGCGTGCCGGAAGCGGACGAGCAGCGCATGCTGTTCCTGACCCAGCAGATGTTCGGCGGCCAGGACGAGGATCTCAACAAGTCCGGCATGGCCAACATGACGCCCGAGCAGATCATGCAGCTGGTGGTCGGCGCGGTCGCCGATTTCGAAGCCTATTTTGCCAAGCTGACCGAGGAAAAACGCGCCAATCCGACCGACGACGTGGCGAGCGTGATCGCCAATGCCAAGGTCGATGGCGCGCATCTCAGCGACCGCGACATGGCGGGCTATTATATCATCCTGGCGGCGGCGGGGCATGACACGACCTCGGCCTCGACCGCCGGGGCGATGATGGCGCTGGCGCGCGACCCCGAGCAGTTCGCCCGGCTGAAGGTCGACCGCGACCTGCTGCCCGGAATCGTCGAGGAAGCGATCCGCTGGACGACGCCGGTGCAGCATTTCATGCGCACGGCGGCCGAGGATACCGAGCTGGGCGGTCAAAGGATCGCCAAGGATGACTGGCTGATGATCAGCTATATCGCTGCCAATCATGATCCGGCGGTCTTTGCCGACCCGCGCAAGTTTGACGCCAGCCGCTCGCCCAACCGGCATATCGCCTTTGGCGCCGGCGCACACCAGTGCCTGGGCCTGCACATGGCGCGGATGGAAATGAAAATCCTGTTCAACGAACTGCTGGACCGGATTGAGACGCTCGAGCTGGCGGGCGCGCCGGTTCGCGCCAAGTCGACCTTTGTCGGCGGGCTGAAGACCCTGCCGATCCGATACACTCTATCAAAATGACTGGCGCCGGCGGCCCTGTAATACAGTATAAGTGACTCAAACAGAATCGAATGGCAGATCCCGAAGGAGAGCAAGATGGTTACCCAATATAAGAATTTGATCAACGGCGAGATGGTTGGCACGGCAAAGACGGTGGATGTCGTCAATCCGGCGAATGAGGAAGTCATTGGTCAGGTGCCCGCTTGCGGCGAGGATGAACTGAACAAGGCCGTGGCCGCTGCCCGTGCCGCCTTCAAGAGCTGGTCGAAAACACCGATCGACGAGCGCCGCAAGGTGGTTCAGGCGATCGCCGGCGTGATCAACGAGAATAATGACGAACTGTTCCGCCTGCTCACCGCAGAGCAGGGCAAGCCCCATGCCCAGGCGCAGGGCGAAATCGCCGGTGCTGCCTATATGGCGGGATCACAGGCGACGCTGGAACTGGAAGACGAGATCAACGAGGATACGGAGCAGCGGCTGAGCCGCACCCGCCGTGTGCCGGTCGGCGTGGTCGGCGGCATCGTCCCGTGGAATTTCCCGGTGATGATGGCGGTGCAGAAAATCGCGCCGGCGCTGCTTTCGGGCTGCACCATCGTGCTCAAGCCGTCGCCGTTCACGCCGCTGACCACCCTGCGTCTGGCCGAACTGATCAAGGATGTCGCCCCTCCCGGCGTTGTCAATATCATCACTGGCGAAGACAGCCTGGGTCCGCTAATCACCGGCCATCCCGATATCGACAAGATCACCTTCACCGGCTCGACCGCGACCGGCAAGAAGATCATGGAGGGCGCTTCCAGGGATCTCAAGCGGATAACGCTGGAACTGGGCGGCAACGACGCCTCCATCGTCCTGCCCGATGCCAATGTGGAGAAGGTCGCCGAGCAATTGTTCTGGTCGAGCTTCACCAACGCGGGTCAGATCTGCGTCGCAGCAAAGCGCATCTATATCCACGAGGATATTTATGAGGAGCTCAGCGCCGCGATTGCCGCCTATGCGAAGAATGTGAAGGTCGGTGACGGCTCGCAGCAGGGCACGGCGGTCGGTCCGATCCAGAACAAGAAGCAATATGAGCGGGTGCTGGAACTGATCCAGGATGCCAAGGACCATGGTTATAAATTCCTGGTCGGCGGCGATGCCAAGGAGGAGAATATCCCGGGCTATTATGTGCCGATCACGATCCTCGACAATCCGCCGGAAGACGCGCGGATCGTCGCCGAGGAGCAGTTCGGTCCGGTCATGCCGCTGATGAAGTTCAGCACCACCGAGGAAGCGATCAGCCGCGCCAACAACAGCGAATATGGTCTGGCCGGTGCGGTCTGGACTGCCGATCCCGACGAGGGCGTCCGGGTTGCCGAGCAGCTTGAAACCGGCACCGTCTGGGTCAACGAATTTCTCCACCTGTCGCCCTTCGCGCCCTTTGGCGGACACAAGCAGTCCGGCTTTGGCGCTGAATATGGCAAGGAAGGCCTGCTCGAATTCACCTATCCGCAGGTAATAACTGTCAAGAAAGACAATGTTCCTGCCTGATACCCGCAGATATGACGCGAAAGGGCCGGTTATCACTATTGTGATGGCCGGCTTTTTCGTTTGACGCTAGCGCCGGTGCGGTTTAATCGGTCAGTTAAATTTTCGACTCTCAACCAATCATAAGGAATATGACTATGGCAGAAGCCTATATTGTTGATGCGGTTCGCACCGCGGGAGGCCGTCGTGGCGGCCGTTTGGCGGGCGTACATCCGGTTGATCTCGGCGCCGCTACGCTGAATGCGATTGCCGATCGCAATGACTTTGATGCCAGTGCCATCGAGGATGTGATCACCGGCTGTGTTTCGCAGGGCGGCGAACAGAGCGGCGATGTCGGTCGCAACGCGGTGCTCGCGTCCAATCTGCCCGACAGCATTCCCTCGGTTTCGATCGACCGGCAGTGCGGCTCTTCGCAGCAGGCAATCCAGTTCGCGGCGCAGGGCGTGATGTCCGGCACCCAGGACATGGTTCTGGCGCACGGCATCGAAAGCATGAGCCGCGTGCCGATGGGCTCGACCTTCAAGCTGTTCAAGGACGCCGGTCTTGGCACCAACATGTCGGAAGGGTTGAAAGCGGCCTATCCCGGCATCCAGTTCAGCCAGTTTATGGGCGCGGAAATGCTGGTGAAGAAGCACGGCTTCACCCGTCAGGACCTGGACGAATTTGCGCTGGAAAGCCACCAGAAGGCCATCAAGGCAGTCGAATCGGGCGCGTTTGACAATGAAATTGTCCCGATCGAAATCGAAACCGCCGAAGGCAAAGAACAGCACAAGGTCGACGAAGGCATCCGCTTTGACGCGACGATGGAAAGCATCGGCGCGGTCAAGCTGCTGCAGGAAGGGGGCGCCATCACCGCTGCCAACGCCAGCCAGATTTGCGACGGTTCCAGCGCGGTTCTGGTCTGCTCTGAGCAGGCGCTCAAGGATCACGGCCTGACCCCGCGCGCGCGGATCGTCAATCTGACGGTCACCGCAGGCGACCCGGTGATCATGCTGGAAGAGCCCTTGTTCGCAACCGACCGCGCCTTGCAGCGCGCCGGCATGAAAATCGGCGATATCGATCTTTATGAAGTGAACGAGGCTTTCGCTCCTGTGCCGCTTGCCTGGCTCAAGCATGTCGGCGCCGACCGCGACAAGATCAACGTCAATGGCGGCGCGATTGCTCTCGGCCACCCGCTCGGTGCTTCCGGCACCAAGCTGATGGCGACCCTGCTCAACGCCATGGAAGCGCGCGGCTCGAAATATGGTCTGCAGACCATGTGCGAAGGCGGCGGTCAGGCCAATGTGACGATCATCGAGCGTCTCGGTTAAGGGCTGCTATATTATATTATCCGTTAGCCCTGGGCTTGTCGAAGGGCGCCTCTCGTCGATAAGCGTGGTTCGACAGGCTCACCACTAACGGTCAAAAAGAAAGAGAATAACATGGAACTCAGCAACAATATTTCAGCCGTCATCACTGGTGGTGCCTCCGGTCTCGGCGCGGCAACCGCTCGCCGGCTCGCCGCCAAGGGCGTCAAGGTCGCGTTGTTCGATCTCAACGAGGAAAAAGGCGAGGCGCTGGCCAGCGAACTGGGCGGTGTGTTCTGCAAGGTCAATGTCACCGATGATGACAGCGTCGACGCCGGCTTTGAAAAGGCCCGCGCCGCCAATGGCCAGGAACGGATTCTGGTCAATTGCGCCGGTATCGGCAATGCGATCAAGACCGCCAGCCGGTCCAAGGAAGATGGCTCGATCAAGCATTTCCCGCTCGATGCCTTCAACTTCGTAATCCAGGTCAATCTGGTCGGCACCTTCCGCTGCATCGCCAAGTCGGCCGCGGGCATGATGACGCTCGATCCTATGGAAGACGGCGATCGCGGCGCGATGGTCAACACCGCATCGGTGGCGGCCGAAGACGGCCAGATCGGTCAGGCCGCCTATTCCGCATCCAAGGGCGGCGTCGTTGGCATGACCCTCCCGATCGCTCGCGACCTGTCCCGCGAAGGCATTCGCGTCAACACCATTCTGCCGGGCATTTTCGATACGCCGCTGCTCGCCGGTGCGCCGCAAAATGTGCGTGATGCGCTCGGCGCCATGGTTCCGCATCCGCCGCGGCTCGGCCAGCCGGACGAATATGCGGCGCTCGCGATGTGCATGATCGAGACGCAATATTTCAACGGCGAGGATGTCCGGCTCGACGGCGGCATCAGGATGGCCCCTCGCTAACAAACGAAGCACAAGGGGCTGCGAGACACTCGCGGCCCTTTTTGTATCCCCAGGAGACCAGCATGACCGAATATAGCCAGATCCTTTATGATGTTGCCGACCAGATCGCGACGATCACGATCAACCGGCCGCACAAGATGAACGCGTTCACCGTAACGATGATCCGGGAAATGACCGATGCCTTCGACCGCATCGATGCCGATGATGATGTGCGGGCGGTGGTGGTCACCGGATCCGGCGACCGCGCTTTTTGCGCCGGGGCAGACCTCACGCCGGAGGATGGCAACAAACCCTTTGCCAGCGCGGAACCGGTCGAGGATTATTCAGATCCCCGCGTTCGCGATGGCGGCGGGCTCCTGGTCCTGCGCATCTATCAGTGCCTGAAGCCGGTCATCGGGGCGATCAACGGCGCTGCGGTCGGGGTCGGCGCGACGATGCTGCTGCCGATGGACATGCGCCTCGCCAGCGAGACCGCGCGCTTCGGCTATGTCTTCGCCCGGCGCGGCATCGCGCCCGATGGCGCGGCGAGCTGGTTCCTGCCCAATCTGGTCGGCCGGGCGCAGGCGCTGGAATGGTGCCTGACCGGCCGGGTGTTCGAGGCCCAGGAAGCGCTCAAGGGTGGTCTGGTCCGCTCGCTGCACAAGCCGGAAGAATTGCTGCCGGCTGCCTATGCGCTGGCACGCGAGATTGCCGACAATACGGCGCCGGTATCGGTGGCCGTTACTCGGCAGATGCTATGGCAATTGCCTGCTGCTGATCATCCGATGGAAGCGCATAAAATCGACAGCCGGATCATCTATAATCGGGCGAAATCCGCCGATGCGAAAGAGGGGATTGCAAGCTTTCTGGAGAAGCGTAGCCCCAGCTATCCCGACAAAGTGTCCAGCGACTTGCCAGACAGCTTTCCATGGTGGACAGAACCTGTTTATAAGTGACAAAATTGTGACGTGGTGCACGAGGGGGATGACAGATGGGCGTCGACAAATTGGCTACGAGAGATAATGAGGCGGGTGCGCGCGACAAGCTGATCGAGACGGCCAGCCAGATCATGCGCGAAGGCGACACCATCGATATTTCCTTCAGTGAACTTTCGGTGCGCTCCGGGCTCAACAGCGCGCTGGTCAAATATTATTTCGGCAACAAGGACGGTCTGCTCGAGGCGATCCTCGAACGCGATATGGACAATATTCTCGTCCAGGTCGGCCTGCTGATCAAGAAGGACTGGCCGCCGGAAGACAAGCTGCGCCATCATATCGGTGCGGTGATCGATATCTATTACGAATTTCCCTATCTCAACCGGCTGACCATGCGCCTGATCCGCGAACTGCCGCCGGAAGGGGCGCGCAAGATCGCCGACAAATATCTGAAGCCGCTGTCCGGCGCCTACAAGATATTCGTCGGCGAGGGCATCAAGTCGGGCGTGTTTCGCGAAGTCGATCCCGATCTTTTCTATTCCGCCGTCACCGGTGCGGCCGACCGCTTCTTCACCGGCAAGCTGGTCTGGAAATATTGCTATGGCCGCGACGATTTCGACGAACGCATGCGCGATGCCTATCGCGAGCAGACGGTTGACCTGATCATGGCCGGGATATTGAAGTAGAAGAGGTTACTCCGCCGCTTCGCCTTCCGGTTCCAGCTTGTCCTGCGTGCGCAGTTCAAAGTCGCTGGCATCATGCCGTTCGCGCAGCTGGCCTTCGAGGTCACCCCAGGCGCGGTTGACCATCTTGCCGCGCTGCACAGCGGGGCGTTCGCCGATCATGTCGGTCCAGCGGTTCATATGCTTGTAGGACGCGGTGTCGAGAAATTCGGCGGCTTCATAGACGAGATTCTGGACCAGCGCGCCATACCAGGGCCAGATCGCGATATCGGCGATGCTATATTCGTCGCCGGCCATATATTCATTGTCGGCGAGATGGCGGTCGAGCACGTCGAGCTGGCGCTTCACCTCCATCGCGAAGCGGTCGATGCAATATTCGATCTTCACCGGCGCATAGGCATAGAAATGACCAAAGCCGCCGCCGAGATAGGGGGCGCTGCCCATCTGCCAGAACAGCCAGTTCAGAGCTTCGGTGCGCTTGTGGTGATCTGTCGGCAGCAAGGCCCCGAACTTCTCGGCGAGATAAAGCAGGATCGAGCCGGATTCGAACAGACGGGTCGGCTTGTCGGTGCTGTGATCCATCAGCGCCGGGATCTTGCTGTTGGGATTGATGCCGACAAAGCCGCTGCCAAACTGGTCGCCTTCGCTAATATTGATCAGATAGGCATCATATTCTGCGCCCTTGTGGCCGAGCGCCAGCAGCTCCTCGAGCATCACCGTCACCTTCACGCCGTTCGGCGTGGCCATCGAATAGAGCTGCAGCGGATGCTTGCCGACCGGCAGTTCCACATCCTTGGTCGGGCCAGCAACCGGCCGGTTGATATTGGCGAACCGGCCGCCATTTTCCTTGTCCCATTTCCAGACTTTGGGAGGGGTATAGTCGGGCAGATCTGCGGCCATGGGATGATTCCTTTTTTCGGTTCGGACGACTGGTAACATTTGCAATCGACAGGATCACGCAAGTTTTTCTGCGTCCCGTGCAAGCGGATTTATAAGCGCCGCCTTTTGGCGGTGACCCATGATCGTCAAAGCCGATGGGTTCCCGGCATGATCTTGCCAGATCGGGGAAACTCCATCGATGGACGCCTAGTTCATTTCCGCGAAGGTCTTGTCCTTGTCGACGCGGACATCCTGCGGCAGGCCGAGAACGCGTTCGGCGATGATATTCTTCAGAATTTCATCGGTCCCGCCTGCGATGCGCAGTCCCGGCGCCCAGAGAAAGCTTTCCTGGAAGACGGCGTCGGACGGGGCCTCGTCCTTGTCGACGATCAGGCCGAAATGGTCCTGCATCTCGATTGCGCTGTTGCAGATATCCTGCAGATGATTGGCGTTGATGATCTTGCCGATCGAATTTTCCGGCCCGGGCGTTTCGCCGCGCGACAGGGCGGTCTGGGTGCGGAACTTGGTCAGCTTGTAGCCCTGCGCGGCCACATACCAGTCGGCCAGCTTGTCACGGAACGCCTGGTTGGACAGGGTGCCGGCAGAGCGGGCATAGTCCATGATTTCCTTCCAGTCGGGACCGGGCGAGCCGCCCACTGCCAGCCGTTCGTTCATCAATGTGACCAGCGCCACCTTCCAGCCCATGCCGGGTTCGCCCAGCCGATCCTTGTCGGCGATGCGGACATCGGTGAAATAGACTTCATTGAATTCGCTACCGCCGGAAGCCTGATGGATCGGCCGTACGTCGACGCCGGGCTGCTTCATGTCGACGATGAACATGGTCAGACCCTTGTGCTTGGGCACATTGGGATCGGTGCGGACCAGCACGATGCCATAGTCGGAATAATGCGCGCCGGAAGTCCACACTTTCTGACCATTTATGACCCATTCGTCACCATCTTTGACGGCTTTTGTCTTGAGACCGGCAACATCTGACCCGGCTGCTGGTTCGGAGAACAGCTGGCACCAGATTTCCTCGCCCTTCAGCGCCTTCTGGACATAGCGCTGCTTGTGCTCGTCCGAGCCGAAGGCGATCACGGTGGGAATGCACATGCCGAGGCCGATCGCGAAGGGGCCGGTCGGGGCGTCAAATTTCGCCTCTTCCTGGCCCCAGATCACCTGCTGCATCACGGTGCCGCCGCGGCCTCCCATTTCCTTGGGCCAGGTGATTTGCGCAAAACCGCCCTCGGCCTTGGTCTTCTGCCAGGCCTTGGCGCGAGCGAGAAAATCTTCCCGGCTGCCGGAGCGCAAGGCACCGGGCGTCTTGGGCTTCAGATGCTGCGAGAGAAAGGCGCGCGCCTCGGCGCGGAATTCGGCTTCTTCGGGTGTATCGTTGAAATCCATCTTTATGACCTTCCTTCAAACTTGTCGGAAATTTCCGTTCGTGCTGAGCTTGTCGAAGCACGAGTGCGCGCATCCGGCTGTCCTTCGACAGGCTCAGGGCGAACGGCACTCATGGCCTCAGCTTCAATCATTTTTCGCCTCCAGCGCGCTGACCAGCTTTTCCTTCCACACCGCGGGGCTGCCCGCCTGAACGGCGAGCAGTTTGGCGCGCCGGTAGAAGAGATGGCAGTCGACTTCCCAGGTGAAACCCATGCCGCCATGAGTCTGGATATTTTCCTTCGATGCGAACCAGAAGGCTTCCGAGGCCGCGACCCGCGCCGCTGCGGCGGCTTCGGGCAGTTCTGCCGCATTGCTCGACAGCGCCCAGGCACCATAATAGGCGTTGGAGCGGGCGACTTCGTTCTTCACATACATGTCGGCGAGCTTGTGCTTGATCGCCTGATAGCCGCCGATCGCGCGGCCGAAGGCCTGGCGCTCCTTGGCATAGGCGGTGGCCATCTCGAGACAGCGCGAGGCGCCTCCCAATTGTTCGAAGGCGATCAGCACCGCGGCCCGGTCGTTGATCTGGTCGAGCAGCGGCATGCCGTTGCCTGCTTCGCCGAGCAGTTCCGCCGACGCGCCGTCAAAGCTGATCGCGGCATGGCTGCGGGTCGGCTCCAGCGTCTTGATCGGCTTGCGGGTCACGCCGCTCTGGTTGAGATCGACGATGACCAGGCTGGCACCGCTGCCGTCTTTCGCCAGCACGATCGCGTGGGTCGCGATATCGCCGTCGGTGACCGGGATTTTCCTGCCGGAAAGTGTGCCGTCCTTGAGCCGCGTGGCAATCGTGCCGGTGGCGATTTCGCCCGGGCCTTCGCTGACCGCAATACAGCCGATCAGGCTGCCATCGGCGATCTTGGGCAGCAGCGCCTGTTTCTGCTCTTCGCTGCCCGCCAGCTTCAGCGCCTCTGCGAAGAAATAGGCGGAAGAGCCGAACGGCACCGGCGCCAGCGTCCGGCCCAGTTCCTCGGCAATCACGCACAGCTCGAGCATGCCGAGACCAAGCCCGCCATATTCCTCCGGAATGGCGGCGCCGAGCCAGCCCATGTCGATGATCTTCTGCCAGACGCCTTCATTGTGGCTCTTGCTGTCGTCGTCCAGCACTTCGCGGACATGGGCCATGGTGCACTGGGCTTCCAGAAACTTGCGCGCCTCATCGCGGAGAAATTTCTGGTCGTCGGAGAAGTCAAAATTCATCGAGTGGCTCCTGTCCTGCTTTTTTCTTGTTTCTTATGCGTCGTTGGCGGGCATGCCGATCGCGCCGCGGATCTCGTCATTGTCGGCACCCAGCGTCGGCGGATCGGCATAGATGTTCGCCGGGCTGGCGGAATAATGGACCGGGTGCTTGATCGTGCGATATTTGCCCATCTTCTCGCCTTCCCGTTCCTGCCAGAAGCCGACCTGCTGGAGATGCGGATCGTGCAGAACATCGGCAATCTTGTTGTAGCGCATCGCCGGGATATTATGCTTGTCGAGCAGCGGCAGCCACTCGTCGGTGGTCTTGGTCGAGGCGATTTCCTCGATCAGCGCGTAGAGCTCCGTGATATTCTTGGTGCGTTCCTTGTAGGTGGCGAAACGGGGTTCCTGGAAGACGCCCGGCTTGCCGCCCAGCTCAAAGAATTTCTCCCACTGCGCATCGCTGTAGGGGACCAGGCCGATATAGCCGTCCTTGGTCGGATAGGGTTTGCGGTTGGCGTTGATCGATCGGGTATAGGCGAGCCTGCCGTTGCCGGGAATGAAGGTCTCGCCCCACAGATTCTCGACCATGTTGAACCAGGTGAAAGCCTCGAACATCGGCACCTGGACAAATTGTCCCTCGCCGGTCTTTTCCTTGTGGTACATGGCGGCGAGCGTCGCGTTGACCGCGAACAGGCCGATCGTCTTGTCGGCGACCAGCGACGGCATATAGAGCGGCCGCCCGCTGTCGCCGCGCATTTCGAACAGGCTGGCAAAGCCGGAGGCGCACTGGATCAGGTCGTCATAGGCCTGCCGCTTCTCATATTCCCCGCCCTGGCCGAAGCCGGCGCAATGGACATAGACGATGCCCGGATTGACCGCCTTGACGCTTTCATAATCCAGCCCCAGCCGTTCCATCCCGGCCAGCCGGACATTGTGGAAGAACACATCGGCATGTTTCAGCAGTTCGAGAATGACCGCCTTGTCGTCGGCATCCTTGCCGTTGAGCGTGATCGATTTCTTGTTGCGGTTGAGCGAGGAAAAAATCGGGCCGAGATCGCCGGTCGGACTGTCCCCGGCGTGGCGCATCATGTCGCCGGCAAATTTGCCCTCGCCATTTTCGATCTTGATCACGTCGGCGCCCATGTCGGCGAAGTTGAGAGTGGCAAAAGGTCCCAGCACAACGGTCGACATGTCGACGATCTTCAACCCCTTCAATGGACCTGTTGGTTCCGTGTCCCATTTCAGCTCTGGCCATCCGCTCATTCAAAAGTCCTCAAATTATTAGGTGCATAGATTTGGCTCTCTGTTATCAGTTTTAATCGATTGATGAACTGTTTATTTTGAGGGAATTAACAATGGCTTTGGCAGATCCCAGGGCGCCGGTGCTGGTCGGCGTCGGCGAAGCGAGCGGACAAAAACTGAAAGAATCGCAGGGTCTTGAATGGCCCTCGACGGTCGATCTGGCGGCGGCCGCGATTCAGCAGGCGCTGGCCGACAGCGGCGCGGGAGACAAGCTGGCGGAGTCGATTGACTGCCTGCTGTCGATTCGCCTGTTTCATGACAGCGGCCTGCCGCACGACTTCGGTTCGCCGGAAAATCATCCCGAGGCGGTGGCCACGGCGGCTGGTCTCGACCCCGCGACCCTGCTCTATGGCGATGTCGGCGGCCAGAGCCCGCAAAAGCATCTCAACAAGCTCGCCTGCCAGGTCCATGCTGGCGAGTACAAGGCGGTGATCCTTTCCAGCGCGGAGAATATGGGCACGGTCAAGCGCGCCCGGCGGAGCGGTCACGACCTCGACTGGAGCCAGAAGGCGACGCGCGAGATGACTGATCTCAGGACCGACGAGGACAAGATGCTGACCGCCTATGAATGGCGGCAGGGGATCATCAATATGCCGATGGCCTATGGCATCGTGGAGAACGCCCGGCGGGCACGGCTGGGAATGAATCGCGTCAGCTATGCGCAAAGCATGGCCGAGCTGTGGGAAGCCTTTGCCGGCGTGTCGCTGACTCGCGAACATGCGCAATTCGCTCGGCAATGGACAGCGGCGGAATTGCTGTCCGACGAGCATGGCAATTACCGCCTCAACGATCCCTATCGCCGCTGGATGGTGGCGCAGGATGCGGTCGAGCTGGGCGCAGCGGTGATTCTGACCACGGCGGGCCACGCCGCCGCGCTGGGCATAGCCGAAGAGAAGATGATCTATCTGCACAGCGGTGCCGACGCCAGCGTGCCGCTGATGAGCCAGCAGGACGATCTGTCGATCTCGCCGGCGATGCAGCTTGCCTTTCCCAAGGCGCTGGAACTGGCGGAACTGGCTGCTACGGACCTCGGGCCGATCGATATCTACAGCTGTTTCCCGGTCGCGGTATCGCTGGCGATGGATGCGCTCGGTTCGCCCGAGCGGCCGCTGTCCTCCTACACGCTGACCGGAGGGCTCAGCTTCTTTGGCGGACCCGGCAACAGCTACAGCGCGCACGGCATGGTCGCGCTGGTCCAGGCGCTGCGCAAGGATGGCAGCAAGCCGGGGATGATCTCGGCCAATGGCGGGGTGATCAACAAGGAATCGGTCGGCATCTATGCCGCGCAGCCGGTCGCCGGTCGCTGGTCACCCGACCGGATTGCCGAACCGGTACGGATTCCCAAGCCGGACCATGTGAAGGAAAATCATTTCTTCAACGGCAAGGCGGTGATCAAAAGCTATGCCATGCCTTATGGCAAGGCCAGCCGCGGGGCGGCCAGTCTCTGGCTGGAGGATGAGCAGGGCCTGCCGGCGATCGGCGTGCTGCCCGATGCACCCGAGGATACCGACCTGATCGGCCTGACCGTGGATGTGCTATCCGCCGATGACCGCAATATGGCGAAGCTTAGCGGATGATCCGCATGTCCAGCAGCTCGACCGTCGGCGTGCAATAGCCGTCGCAGCAGGGCTCGGTCCGCGAGAGATCGGTCGACAGATATTTGCTGTTGTTGTCCGCGAAAATCGTGGCGACTGCCTTGCGCGTGCCGTCGGCAGCGACCGGCTGCTGCAGCGCGAGGCGGATCGCGGCGACCAGATTGATGCCGCTGGAAATGCCGACACCGAGGCCGAATTCCTGGCCCAGCTTCTGCGCCATCAGGATCGCGTCGCCGTCGTGCACGCCGATCACGCTGTCCAGTTCGGACAGATTGAGAATTTCCGGGATGAACTCGTCCGACAGACCCTGCACCCGGTGCTGGCCGCATTTGTGGCCGACCGACAGCGTGGGCGATTCGATCGGCTCGACCGGATGGACGGCGATGGAGGCGTCGCGGCCCTTGAGATAGCGACCCATGCCCATCACCGTACCGCCGGTGCCGACGCCGGCAACAAAGCCGCCGAGCGTGCCGCCGTCCGTTGCCACCTGCTGCCACAATTCGGGGCCGGTACCCTCGGCATGTTCGTCGGCATTGACCGGGTTGGAGAATTGCCGCGGCATATAGGCGCCCTGTTCGCCCAGTTCCTCGACCGCGGCCAGACAGCCCAGAAAGCCGCCCTGCTCGCGGGAGACCAGGCGGGTATCGGCGCCATAGATATCCAGCATCGCGCGGCGCTCGGCGCTGACCCAGTCGGGCATGAAGATGGTGACGGGATGGCCAAGCGCACAGCCGATTGCGGCAAAGGAAATGCCGCTGTTGCCGCTGGTCGCCTCGACAATGGTCTGGCCGGGCAGCAGCTCGCCGCGCCCTATTGCATCCTGCAGGATCGCCAGCGCCATCCGGTCCTTGATGCTGCCGGACAGATTGTACATTTCCGCCTTGGCATAGACGGTGACTTCCTGCCCCTCGCTGCGCGCCAGGATCCGGATCAGGGGCGTGTTGCCGATCAGCGCCGACAGCGACTGCAGCTTGTCTTTTCCCGCGCGCCCTACAGAATCCAGCATGATATTTTCCCTTGTCCTCATATGCGTGGGCTTATAGCTGGCGCGCGGAGGGAAGTCCTTGCCGTTATTTGGCTGTTTTGCTCGATAAATGTGATAATATTCTACATATTGCCGATGAGGCGAAAAATATTCACGATATTAATCGCAAATATTCTGAAATCCTTCGGTCGGTGATGCCGGCCTGTCGCTGGAAAATCTTGCCGCCCAGCTCAGCCTCTCGACCAATACTTGCTGGCGGCGGATCAAGCGAATGGAGGCGGACGGCATCATCGCCCGCCGGGTGGCGATCGTCGAGCCGGAAACCGTCGGCTTCGGCATGACCGTCTTTGTCGCGGTTCACACCAATGATCATAGCGACAAAAGGCTGGAGAAATTCGCGCGCGCTGCCTCGGCGGTCGAGGAAGTGGTCGAACTCTACCGGATGGCGGGCGAGGTCGACTATCTGCTCAAGCTGCTGGTCCGCGATGTCGCCGACTATGACCGGGTGTACAAGAAACTGATCAAGGCGGTGCCGCTGTCGGATGTGTCGGCGAGCTTTGCGATGGAGCGGATCAAATATGAAACGGCGGTACCGGTTTGAGGGGGGCTTGGCATTTTGTGGGGGCAAGGTTGCAGCAACGCTAGTTTCCGAATTGGGCGCAACAGGATACATTGCGGATGCAGAAGCTGCCCTTTGGCAAGCGCCCCACTTGCAGACATTCGGCTACATTGACATAAGGTGCAGATGAAAAAACTTGCAGTTACTGTCGTTCTGCTGATTGCTGTAGTGGCGATATATCTTGAGTATTCAGGATTTGTTATTGTTCATGATGAAACTGGGATGGCCGTCCAAGTCCGATTGACCAACGCAAATCAAAAGCAAATCCTAGCTCAGATGCCTTTCGGGCTTTTTGTGGGCGTTCCAAAGTTAGAGGGGGGAATTGAAGTGAATTGCTCCGACGGATCAAAAGTGGATGGTGGCTATGTCACAATGCACATGCGTGAAACCGCAGCGGTCACGGGACATGGCACCTGCGAACAGCTCCGATAGCAACGGCAGTTTCCCACCCAGTTGTCGCCGGCAGTAGCGACTGGAGCTAATATCCGCTTTCTAGATAAGCGGACATCAAAATCACCCAACAACCGTCCCCATCAAACCGCCACAACCTCCTGCCGGATTGCGCCGAAGATCGAATGCCCATCCGCATCCAGCATCTGGATCTTGACCGTATCGCCAGCGCTCATAAACGGCGTCTTCGCCTCGCCGTCGTTGATTGTCTCGATCATCCGGATTTCGGCGATGCAGCTGTAGCCGAGGCCCCCTTCGCTGACCGGTTTGCCGGGGTCGCCATCGGGGCCCTGGTTGGAGACGGTGCCGGAGCCGATGATCGTGCCGGCGCACAGCGGGCGGGTCTTGGCGGCATGGGCGACCAGATCGGCGAGGCTGAAGGTCGCGTCCTTGCCGGCATTGGCGCGGCCGAAAGGCTCGCGGTTATAGTCGACCTGCAGCGGCAGGTGGATGACGGAGCCTTGCCACGCATCGCCCAGCTCGTCGGGGGTCACGCAGACCGGGGAGAAGGCGGAGGGCGGTTTTGACTGGAAGAAGCCGAAGCCCTTGGCCAGCTCGCCGGGGATCAGGCCGCGCAGGGAGACATCGTTGCACAGCATGATGAGCTTGATATGGTCGGCGGCTTCTTCGCTGCTGACGCCCGGTGGCACATCATCGGTGATAACCGCGATCTCGCCTTCCATGTCGCAGCCCCATTTGGGGTCGCCGAGCGGGATGTCGTCGCGCGGGCCGAGAAAGGCGTCGCTGCCGCCCTGATACATTAATGGGTCGCTGTAGAAACTCTCCGGCACTTCCGCGCCGCGCGCCTTGCGGACCAGTTCGACATGATTGATATAGGCGCTGCCGTCGGCCCATTGATAGGCGCGGGGCAGGGGGGATTCGGCCAGGCGCTCGTGAAAGCGTTCGCAGGGCACCGTCTCATGCTCGACATCGCGGTAGAGCGCTTCCAGCTTCGGCGCACATTGCTCCCAGTCGTCGAGCGCTGCCTGCAGGGTCGGCGCAATATTGCTCGCCTCGCAGCAGCGGGTCAGGTCTTTCGAGACCACGACCAGACGGCCGTCGCGGGTGTCGTTCTTCAGGGTGGCGAGTTTCATATGCGTTCCTTCATCATGGGCTGTGCCCCCGCGAAGGCGGGGGCCCATCTCCGGCCATTGCCTCTGGCCGAACCTTCAGGAGATGGGCTCCTGCCTACGCAGGAGCACCGCTTTGTTCAATGGCAAGTTTCGCTGGCCAGATTCAATATTCCGCGCGTGCCTTCTCGTGCAGCCAGGCGGCATGTTGCGGGGCCTTCTTGGTCCGGCTCCATTCCTCTAGCATTTCGGGGGCGACGCGGCGCAGTTCGGCCATCTCTTCTTCGGTGCCGATATCGCAGGCCAGTTCCAGCCGGTGGCCGTTGGGGTCGAAGAAATAGATCGACTTGAAAATGCCGTGATGGGTGGGGCCGATGACTTCCAGGCCTTCGGCTTCGGCATTGGCCTTGGCCGCCATCAGGTCGTCGAGCGTGTCCACCTTGAAGGCGATATGCTGGACCCAGGCGGGGGTGTTCTGGTCGCGGTCCATCTGCTTCTGCTCGGGCAGCTCGAAAAAGGCGAGGATATTGCCGCCGCCGGCGTCGAGAAAGATATGCATATAGGGATCATATTCGCCGGTCGACGGCACTTCATTCTCGGCAAAGGCGAGCTGGAAATCCATGCCCATCACGCGCTTGTAGAAATCGACCGTCTCCTTCGCATCCTTGCAGCGATAGGCGACATGGTGGACGCCATTGATCTTTGGTGCAACCATCAGGCAGGCTCCTTCACATTGAGGACACCGCGCGCGACCTGGTCGCGTTCGATGCTTTCGAACAGCGCCTTGAAATTGCCCTCGCCGAATCCGTCATCGCCCTTGCGCTGGATGAATTCGAAGAACACCGGGCCGACCTGCGCCTCGGCAAAAATCTGCAGCAGCAGGCGCGGCTGGCCGCCCTCGGTGCTGCCGTCGAGCAGGATGCCGCGGGTCTGCAGCGCCTCGACATTTTCGCCATGGCCGGGCAGGCGGCCGTCGAGCATTTCATAATAGGTTGCCGGCGGCGCGGTCATGAACGGTACGCCGAGCTTTTTCAGGCGGTCCCAGCAGGTCACCAGATCATCGCAGATCAGCGCGATATGCTGGATGCCCTCGCCGTTGAATTCGCGCAGGAATTCCTCGATCTGGCCCTTGCCGCCTTCGCCTTCCTCGTTCAGCGGAATGCGGATCTTGCCGTCGGGCGCGGTTAGCGCCTTGGACGTCAGGCCGGTATATTCGCCCTTGATGTCGAAGAAGCGGATCTCGCGAAAGTTGAACAGGGTCTCGTAATAGTCGGCCCAATATTTCATCCGGCCACCGTAGACATTGTGGGTCAGGTGATCGATCGTGTGGAAGCCGGCCCCGACCGGATGACGGTCCGCGCCAGGCAGATATTCGAAATCGATATCATAGATCGACAGATTTTCCTCACGCTCGCCGCCCTCATAGCGGTCGACCAGATAGAGGATCGCGCCGCCGATACCGCGGATCGCCGGGATATGCAGTTCCATCGGGCCGGTCTCGACATGCACGGGCTCGGCACCCTTTTCGAGCAGCCAGGCATAGGCCTGGCGCGCGTCCCTGACCCGGAAGGCCATGCCGCAGGCGGAGGGGCCATGCTCGCGGGCAAAATACCAGGCCGCCGACTTGGGTTCATAGTTGATGATCAGGTTGATGCCGCCCTGCCGCCACAGATGCACGTCCTTGGACCGGTGCTGGGCGATTCGGCTGAAGCCCATGACCTCGAACACCGGTTCCAGCACGCCCTTTTCCGGCGCGCAAAATTCGACAAATTCAAAGCCGTCCAGGCCCACGGGATTTTCAAACAGATCAGCCACAAGATTTCCTCAAAAGATAGGGATGCGCCAAAGCGCAATATAGTTGCAAATGATACTATAGGGAAATTGCGCAGGATATGCAAGGAAATAGCCCCAACCTGGCGATTTTAAGCAAGGCCGGTGGGTATCATCGGGGGGGATGGCTATGCAGAACGCCATCAGCTTGCACTCACGGCCTTTCTGGCCATTTTCATCTGCTATATCGACCGGCTCACCATCTCGGCCGCGATTATCCGATGGTGGAAACCTATGGCTCGGATCTGTCCACCCAGGGGCTGGTGCTGTCCAGCTTCTTCATCGGCTATCTGCTGCCCCAGGCGAGCAGCAGTTCGAAACCGCACCGGCCTAGTGAAAATCCCGTGACTGCGGCAGGATCCGGGCATTGCGCGGATGGCCGCAAGGGTGATTTTCCGTCGGCCCGTTTTGTACACGCAAAGTCAGGAGGCAGGCCGCATTCTCGGGGTTTATCCGTTCAAGTACGTATTGCTGCCCATCGGTCATAATCTTACTATTTCCACGGGAGATTGACCCGCATGACCTTGCCAGAGGAACAGCCCAGATGAACCGGCGGAACTTTTTGATAGGTGGAGGTTCGTTGATAGCTGCAGGCGGATTTGCCGCCGCCATCGGTGTCAAGCAAACCGGTTCAATGGAGGACTATGAAAAGCTTGCTGCAACGTTGCGCGTACCGCTGGCGTTGCAGCCTGATGATCGCGACCTGATTCGCTGCGCCACGCTGGCGGCCAACGGCCACAATACCCAGCCCTGGAAATTTCGTGTGCAGAAGAACAGCATTGAGATTTTACCGGACTATTCACGGCGAACGATAGTGGTCGATCCTGATGACCATCATCTGTTCGCGAGCCTTGGCTGTGCTGCCGAGAATCTCATGATTTCCGGCGCTGCGACTGGCCGTGCGAGTGAGCTGCGATTTGATCCGGCTGAAAATGGCAAAGTCGTGGTGGAGATGGTGGCAGGACAGGCAGATCGCTCGCCTTTGTTTTATGCGATCCCCAGACGGCAGTCTACCAGGGCGGACTATGATGGCCGACCAGCTAGTATAGCGGAGCTAAGATCACTGGATGCTGCAGCGCAAGTGAATGGTGTAAATATGTTCCTAATAACCGATAGGCCCCAGATCAATCTGGTCCGCGATCTGGTGACCGCCGGAAATAGCGCTCAAATGGCGGATGCAGATTTTGTTGAGGAGCTGAAGCAATGGATTCGCTTCAACCCCAGGGACGCAATCACTATGCGCGATGGCCTTTTTAGCGCGTGTAGCGGCAATCCAAGCGCACCGAACTGGTTAGGCCGCCCGATATTTTCTTTATCCTTCAAGACAAAGAGCGAGAATGACAAATGGCCACCTCGAACAATGGCGAATTCGGGCTGAAGTAGCGATTTGGTTCCCGCACTGGCCAAGGAGCCCGATTATTTACGGGACGCGCCGGCCCGTTTTGGTGTGTTTCAGGCCTTCTGTCGGGTCTC
>Ga0209337_1000054_pt1 | contig 97786 bp, 149 predicted proteins | sample LinPmetageLP53_FD_184044 | JGI IMG/M metagenome (GOLD analysis project Ga0209337, IMG submission 184044) | Marine viral communities from the Pacific Ocean - LP-53 (SPAdes) (version 2) | ecosystem: Environmental > Aquatic > Marine > Oceanic | place: Pacific Ocean | collected 2010-02-08
ATATCATCATGATACTTTCCTACTCCGCCGTCAAAATGCTGTGATAGTGGAAAGCATTCCACTGAATGAGATGCAGGTACTTCGTATGCCGAAGCTACATTAAGGTCGATACTTGCAGACCATAAGCTAGAGTGGGTAGTTCCTATTTTACTATTAACTACGTTAGCAATTTCAGTATCTTTAAAATGTATTACTGTTCTAGTTGTTTGACCAACTTCCTGTATAGGGTAAGCACCTATCTCTATCATTTCATCGTACCCTGAATTACCGGAAGGTACTTCTGTAAATAAGAATGAATCTTTATCGGGAAATATTTTATATACTGCCATGTCTTATATTATTGATCTACCTTTAATATCTTCGTTAGGAAATTTAACTTCGAATATACAAGGATCTAAAGAAGGATAAACTGTGTTATTCTTAGTAGCTCCTTTTACGTCATACCCGTATGTAGAGTAATTGCCTCCGTTTAGATTAATTATTTCTATTTTTTGTACTGTTTGTACCCCTTTTACTTTGTCTAGCAAAACTGCTATTTCAGATAAGTTTATTGGCTGGTTGATACTTCTTTTGGATATTTTAAAATAATCCTGTAACTCTACGTTGCAGTTAAAAACTACATCTCTACTAGAGTAATTAGGTCTTATTTTAATATCATAATTTATTCCAATATTTACAACAAAAGCATCTTTTATATTAATACTATCTGTCACTAACATAAATTCAGCTAAATAGGTTTTAAGGTTTGCTTTTAAGTTACTGGCAGCAGTAATAAGGTTTTGGTTATTATCATAACCTAATACATAAAGTGATAGCGCTAATGGATTATTATCAACTATACTATCAGTTATATTTGTATTTGTAAGTTGGTCTTGAGCAACATATACTTTTGCTACACTCCCAAACTTACTTGGTAGTGATAAAGCTCTGACTGTATAGTCTTGTAAAGTTACTGCTCTACCTTGTTCGTTGAATGCCCTTAGAGCATTTTCTCTTAGCTCTTCTACTGTATCTCCATCTCTACCACCTGCTGCTGGATCACTATTATTTATAGTAAAAGTACCGGTTGGTAGTGTATCAATTGCAGTCGTAATAGTGTTAGCAGGTACGTTAGCTGATATTCCTCCTCCTTTAAGGTATGTAATAGTTAAAGTAGTATTAGATGGTGCTATTCCGTATGATTTACTATAAGTAAAATTAGTTGGATCATATGTAGTAATAAGAGATCCAGAGCCGTTATAGTTAAGAGACCCTTGATTGGTTACGTTTCCTATAGTAGAAGCGTCAGGTAGTATTACTGAATCGTCGTCAGATAATGTGCCTGCACCAAATTGTATGTCTAAATTACCATTTGATCTAAACCTCGTAACAAATCTTCTAGGTGCTTTTTTAAGTGCTAATACAAAAGGTACTTGATTGGAATCAGAAGAAGTATTTTGTTCATCTAAGAACACTGTGTCTTGACCTAAGAAAGGAACTTCTAAATACTCTTTACCATCTTCGTCTATTATACTGATTACCTGTACTATATTTTCATCTGATAGAGTAATAGTTTTAAATTTTTCTGCTGATCCTATTACAACCTGTTTGGTTTCTCTTTTACCAGATATAGCTTTAACTTTCTTAGAGAGAAGATAGCCTGTAGGTTGATTAGAGCCGTCTACTCCGGTGACGGTAATATCGGTAGGATTAAAAGAGCTACTGAAGTTAAAATCAACAGCTTCGGGAGAGAAGAATCTAGTTTTAGAGCCATCAGATGATTCATATCTAAAGTTCGCAGGTATAGTTTTAGCTTGAGAAAAATCAGGTAACCCACCTGTATCGTCTACTGCTTGAGTAATTGTTATATCTACTTCAGATGTTCCTGTGACTTTGGGTCTATACCCCATCATGTAGGCTAGGTTAAATAAGTTCTTTGGGTCTTTAGCGTGAGTTAAAAATGTTTCTTGTAGCTGTGTATCTTGGTAAAAAGAGAGTACGTCACCTACATAAGAGGCCATTTCTATAAACATCATGCCGGGAGAAGTAGGAGAAAAGTCGTTATAAGAGTCAGGAAAGTAATTTTTAGCAAACTCTATAAGTTGACTACGAAAATCGCTAAACTCTCTACTTACGTATTTTATGTCTCTTGATACTGCCATTATTGTATGTTAATTAAAATTTCGTCTTCTATGTTCTGATCTGCTATTGCATATCTCAGAAAGAAAGTAATAAGGTTGCTGTCAGGTTCTGATCCTACTTTCATTACTGTTGGTTTAATGTTTGGAAAAAATCTAGTAATACTTGAGGAAATATTTTCTTTTATATCGTCTAGTTTATCTTGATCTATATTTTCAAAAAGCATTTCTCTTATGCCTCCTCCAAAATTAGGGTTTAAAGGTCTTTCTCCTCTATTAGTGAGTAGGAAGTTAATTAAGTTTACCTTCAATGCATCTTTGGTTTGAAACGTAGAATTAAAAACAGCTGGTGCAGAGAACGGAATATCAATACCGACTGCTTTTCTAGGCTGTCTATCTAACGGGTTTATCTTTTTAGTGCTTATAGCCATTATATTTTAACTTGACCTTTAGCTTTTATTTCGTTTGACTTGTCATATATAGCTTTTGCTTTATTCACAAAGTCTAATTTACTTATATCTATACCTGGCATTGGTCCTGCGTTTTCACCTAACCCCATATCTCTTGCTACGTTAGAAGCAAAATTAGGTTTCTTTACCATAGAAGAATTAGCGTTAATTACGTTTTTATAATCTTCACCTGTCATTTCGTTTTGCGTCATATTAAGCATCTCTTCTAAAGGAACTGTGCCTGTATTCATTCTACCTGTAGACCAGGTTCTCTTAAGGTCTTTCTGTTTAACTTGCTTATATTCTTGTGTTGATGGTTTACTTGCTGTCTTAACAGCTTCGTTTAACATTTCTTGTAACTCATCCTTTACGGCTGATCTTACCTCTTCGCGGATGATTTTTCTAAGTTGATCTAGTTTCATATTAATAAATAGTATGTTTATGGAAGTTGATTGTCTATTCTAAATTTTAATTCTTTTATTAGTACTTTTGAGTCGCTAGCAAAAGAAAGAGGTCCTGTAAGAACTGCTATTCCTCTGTTATCAAAAGCTATTGCTTGTCGTTGTGGTGCTATAGAAGGTGATGTTGGGTTTGTTACTACTTTTATAAGGTATACTCTACCGTTGGTTGATAGGTAGTTTTCTTCTTCAGCAGTAGATATGTTAGAACCTTCTAGAATTGCTTCTCTTTCTTCTGCTGTTAAATTAGGGTCTGCAGCGCATCTATTAAGTAGCGTTCTTATTAATTGTATTTTAGCTTGTAAGGGAACAAATATAAGTTCAAAGTTTCTTAACAGCTCTTCTATGTTGTCGATCTCGTTTTCTATGTCTTCTAAAGTTTCAGTAGCCCATTTAAGTTTAGCAGATTGACTTTGAACTACTCCCTGAGGTAAAGAAAATATTACTCCTCCTGCAGGGCCTGGTGGAATACCTAGTGTTGTAGGGAGAGGGTTGTGAGATAGTAGATCTATAAGTACCCTTAGTATACTAGTAATGATTTTTAAAGATTTTATAAGTCTGTGTAGCTTACCTGCTCTTCTATTAGCTGAGGATATTAAAGAATCTACTCTGTCTAATGATTTGTTCATTTTATTTAGCACATCAGCGGGAGGGCACTTCTTTCTTAATTCATCTAGTATTTCTAATATCTTCTTTTCAGCATACCTTCTAGCTATACCTTCGGCATAAGCAAGAGCAACAGCGGCATATTGTGCTAGGTTTAGTTTAATTGATTTAAGAAATGAATGAGGCATTATTCAGTAAACGTTTTTCTTGATTTTATAGGTGATTGTCCGTTAGGATTAATATAGGTCTGTAAGATATCGGCTGTAAATTTAAGGCTTACTCCGTATCCATTTAAGTTTGGGATAGCTTTGAAGTCTACTGTTTTAGCAGAACGTAATTTACCCGATAGAGTTTTAAGTTCATCTACTAAAATCTGCAGGAAATCTTCTAACCTGTGTCCTAAAATTACCGGCTCTGCTGATCCTAGCTGTGTGTCTTTATTCTTAGACCCTGCTCCTAGGTATATCTTTTTAGCGTCTAGGCTTATATAATCTTTACCGTCTATTCCTACATCTTTAGCAGATGCAGTAAAACTTTCTTTAGAGGATATAATAATGTCGTCTTTCTTTGAATTAAATACTAGTCTATTAGAATTTAATAATATCTGAGCTCCTTTATATTTATCCGATATTACTGTTTTATCGACGTTTGATTCTAACTTAGTGCTTGATTGTTCTAAAGGTACTATATGATCAGAAGTGATATATATACTAGAATCGTCTTTATTTATATCTTCAGCTGTACCTTTAAGTATATCTCCATTAAATGGTCTCCCGTTAGATATAACTGTATACGGTTTACCGTCGTTAGTACTATCAGTAAGCACGTTTTTAGATCCTTTATAGCCACCTAGTCTTATAGAGTTACCGCATCTACCGTCTATAATGTGGTCCCCAGAGTTGGGAAGCAGTATGTTTATATTATCTAGTTCTTCTACACCTTCTCCTAGGTCTGTAGACTGAGCGTCGTTAGGGGGTGCAGCATTATGATTAGAGGCGTTCCATATCGATATTACTGATGAATAGTATACTTTTAGTTCTGAGTCATCTCTATCTGCAGACTCTCTTGGGCCTGCGTTTATTACTACTATTTCGTTTTTAAGAGGGTATGTTCTAGCAGTACTGTCTAGAGGGTATGCTATATACAAATTATCAGGATCTTCTGTAAAATTATCGTTATCAAATAAATTGTAGCGAATAGCTCCTATAGTATTAGTTACCTTAAAGCTTGGGTGGTTTTCGTCTAATACAATATCATATACTCTACCTAGTGTAGGTATTTCTGCTCTACCTGAATCTATAGGGTTATATTCTTGTGCTGAGTTAAACCCTAAACCTAAATTAAGCATCTTGGTCTTCTGATAAATTTTGTGAGTCGTCTACTTCTTTTTCTAGACGTTCCTGTTCTTCTATAAGATCTTGTAGTTCAGATAAATCGAACTCATCTGTTTCTCCCTTAGCAACTGCTGTTTCTATCCTCTGTATTACTGTGGCTAATTTAATTAAATGCTCGTCGTTCTTAACTCCTATTTCCATGTATTCTTTTATCATAGGAACAAGCAAAGTAGCATCGCCAATGTTTTCTATAAGAGGTTTAAGTTCCCCTATAAGTCCTTTCACTTGACTTTTAGTTTCTTTAGAGTTATCGTATATCTCACCAAAGAGGTCGGAAAGTGTTTTCCCTTTAAATATTTCTTTGTCTAAGCTCATATTGTTTTATAATAAATAGCCTAGTCAATTTTATTGTGAAGATACCCAAGATCATATAGGTGCTGATATTTGTTTTTAAAGTCTTCTTTTAGGACTGTTACTACTTTTGTAAGCTTTGGTGTATCGCAATCAGTCATCTCTCTTATGTATATATAAAGTGCTTTCTTTCTAAATATATCTAAATCGTGTCTGGTTTTAAATACGGTAAGTACGGCGTCTGCTATTTTTTGATCTTCTAACTTAATAAACATTTCTTCTAAGTTATCGTAACATTCCACTATCCATTCATCTAAGAAGGTCGATAGAGATTTAGCAGCAGGAGAGTCAAGGTCTAATTTTTCTTCATAAGATTCCTCTATGTCTGCAAAGCTTCCTATCTGTTTAAGCTTCTTATAATTCTTATTATTGTAGTTTATTAGCCACCTTTTTACTATAGTTCCAAAATAAGAGTAGGCTTTTGCTCCGTTAGTAGGGTCAAACTTCATTATCTTCTCTTCTAAGAGGACAGATACGATTTCGTGCTTTAAGTCTTCTATTTTATCAACATCAGTATAGTAAAACTTAAAAGTGTGTATGATGTTTTCGGCTAACTTGTAAAAGGGTAGGTATATATGGTCAGTAAATATCTGGTTTCGGTATTCCTGATCTGTAGATACGTTGTATTTTTTTATGTACTCTTCTGTCTCTTTTGTAAAGTAATTAGCTTTCGCTCTCTTCCTTGCCATAGTTTTGGGGGAGCATATAGTCGTTTAGTTGCTCCTGTACTTCTTTCATTTGGTTAAAAAATTCACCAACTTCATCATCTGACTGAAAGACCCCCTTGTCATCGAGATTTTGTAAGTGTCGCTTTGATTCTCCTATAGTGTTAGAGATGTTCTGAAGGTATTTTACTTGATCTTGTGTGATATCTTCGTATTTCTCTACCTTTACTAGTAGGTTTCTTATAATGTATGAAGAAATAATCAGTAACGCAACTAATATACCGATTATAACGTAAAATAATGTGAGATTAATGTCCATCTATAGATTTTTAAGCATGTTTTGTAGACCTGGTGAGGAATTTACTCGTTTTCCTGTTGAGGCTTGGGTTTTCTTGACTTTTTGAGTGGCTCCACCGGTGTCTTTAAGCCATATATCGTACTCTACCTTGGAGGCCATGAAGTCTGCCATGTGTAGTACGTATACTATGTTGGTTTTCATCCTAGAATTAGGGTTATGGCTGTAGAAGTAGGCTTCATTAGCTTTATCGAACACTCCATCGTGGAGTCTAATGCCTAAAAACTCGTTATGGCTTACTTTTATGTCAAACTTCTGGAGTATGTATAGGGAACGGTCTGGGATAAGCATAAAAGGTAGCTCTGAGTTAAAGGTATACATCTCGTGTAGCTTATCTTGCCTCCATTTATCAGTCTGAGGTATATAGTTATGTGTATCACCATCACCTAGCTTACCTAAGTCGTGAAATATACCGGCAAACACTAACTCTTCATCACTAAAGTCAATAGTACCTCCCATTTCCTCATAAAGCCTCTTGCATTTAATAGAATACTCTATAACTCTATTGACATGGTCAACGTACCCACCGGGAATAGCATTATGATGCCAAGTTTTAGAACTAGCAGGTGCCATAATGTAGGTTTCACCTATGTGTTCTATAAGCTTCTTTACTTTATCCTTCCTATCACCTATGTAAGTGTCTACTATTTTAAGATGTTTCTCGTAGTTTGTAAGGATTTTATCCGCCGTCAATGTCATATTAGATTAATTACTATTATTATTATTATATACTATTATCATTAATATTACTATATACTTTAATACTTATATTTTTAATATATAATTAAGATAATGTTTTTAGAGCAGAATGGCAACTATTTCAACATAATCTTTTGAAAATATTTTTTATTCTGGGTATTCTCACCTGCTTCCCACCAAACATCTACCTGTAAATTAAGAGTCTTACCTGATTGACTAGCTCTAACTCCTATTATCTGAGTTATTATAACCCTGTCACCCTCTAATCTACCGAAAGTCTCCCTATCCGCCGAGTTAATCTCATCAAAAGTATACGGAGTCTGTACAAAGTACGTTAAATCCCCGGACCAATAAGCAGAGACTACCGGAACTCCGTTATACCTCCACTCTTGTGACGTAGGACTAGCATGAACCTCTACCGTAAAGTACTGTATCTTCGAGCTACCCTCATCAATATCAAAGGTATACGTACTATTCTCCACTATAGGCTTTATAACAGCAGTGCAGTCACCGCCTAAACAAACGGGTGCAATGGAGCTTTCGGGGGAGCACGATAAAAAAAGCGCGAAGCCCGCCGCGCAAAACGCGCGAAGTTGCCACGAAAAATTATACATACAGATCACTTGACGTTATTTCCCTATTCATAGCTCTTCCGAACGTCCCTAACATACTAGTACTGCCATGCTCTATGTAGACCTCTTTTAATATATCCAGTACCTCTCTTTCAGTATATGTGTGTGTTAGGAGGCTGGGTTTCTTATAGTACGTTATCGAATCCCATTTATTGGTAGAATCTGGAATACATGTGAAGTGTGTGGCATCGGGATGGTCCCCAGTGACTTTGATTAAACCTTTAACTTGATCTTTATTTACCTTTATCATAACTATTTAGTTTTAGTAACCGTTACTCTATCAGCACCAAACAACTCTATAGCTTGATTCTTTCTCTTATACATCTCTACATAGCTAATAGACTTGAATATAGTCTCTGTCCAACCTTCGTTGTTTACTTTTAAATACATCATAACCTTTATTTTTTTATTATACCTTAAGATAAGAAAAATAACTCGTTAAAGCAACTGTTTTCTTGAATACTTTTGTCTATAAGCTACTTCATATGTGAAATCTATTACCCGCTTTATAACAGCACACTTTTCATACTTCTCTAATTCTTCGAAATATGCTCTTAATATATCTAAACCTAATACTATATTCTCTAGATCATAATCTTCTCCTATTCTATATACCATACCATCTATATTATCTACATCTAACCTTTCTAGATACAGATAAATTTTATTAAAGTATTTATATTGAACATTAAGCCTTACATTCTTATACGCCTTGCCATGGTTCTTAGTATACATCATATCCATTATATTGTAGTTCTCTACAGCTCTGGAAACCATATTAAGGACAACATACGGGTTCTTTAGAGTATCTTCTACTCCATGCTCTTTATATACCTCTTCATCTCCTTGTTCAAAGAGTGAAAATAGTGTATGTGGATCTAGTTTATTCAAGTTTTAGTTCGTATATTGTATATATATAAATAGATATTTATTATAAAGTCGTTATGAAAAAACGTATAGTAAGCTTTGGATGTTCTTTTGTAAGAGGAAGCCATGACCAAGAAAACCCTAAAAGATCTAATATAGGTGATACTCCAACCAACCCAAAGCAACAGTACCATATAACTACATCCGGGTATAATAGTGGACGAGAAACATGCTTTACCTCTGAGCTAGGTGAACTAGTAGAGACTAGTACTAATAATCTAGGTATAGGAGGAAGCGGTATAAGATCTGCTGTATATAAAGCTTTAGATTATGTTGAGAACGATAAAAACGCTCTTAATAGTTATATCATTATAGGTATTAGTGAATTAAGCAGGTTTGACTTTATAAGACCTAGTATCGAAATGAAATGGCCTAAACTACAACCGCTAGATTATGCTAAATACTACGATAAACAAGATGTTGAATTTGAAATAAAGATGCTTTTAAAGCTTACATATGGGTATTTTAAAGAAATCAACATACCTATTCTGTTTATTAACACTATGAACGTAGATATAAGTACGAAAGATATAGTTCCTACCTTTATATTCCCTGATGGTAGTGAATACTGGAGAAGATACCTGACAGAAGCGGATTCTACCTACACTTATGAACATCCTAATGTAGCAGACCACAAACATCTGGCTAAATTACTAGCAGATAAGTTGGAATTCTGATGTATTATTCGTATATTGTAGTATAAATATAAATAAAGGTTATGGACGATTTTAAAATTACTGGATTAGGTGATGGTTTCCTTATAGGATTCTCATATTTCCCAAAAGATGAAAGAGCTGAAGGCTTCGAAGACGAAGATTGGACTGAAGTTAACATGTATCTTGGTTTATTTAAGCTTACATGGAGGTATTTCTAGATTATACCCTATATAGAAACTTAATTAGTCATGAGTTCTGTGATAGAATAGCTGAAAGCTTTAAGGATAACTACATAGGTGTACCTCATGATATTGGTGATTGGCATCGAATAAACAAAGATCCCCTATATACGGAAATTCTTGAAATTTTTTCTCCCGTGATTCCCCATACTTATACCGTAAAGCAGATACATGTAAGTGAATACAAAAAAGGAGATAACTTAAGCAGCCATATAGACCCTAACTCAAATCTAACCGTAGTATCGGAAATCAGTAGTGCCGCTAGAGGAGGACGCTTTATAATCAATAAAGACACCTATATAGAGTTAAATAAAGGTGATGTGGTGACACTCAATGGCAGTAAGACAAAACACGGTGTGGAGACAATAGAGGAAGGAAGTAGACTATCATTGAACATATGGATGCAATTGAATAGAGGACTATTATAACAATATATAAATATATATTACTATATACTCAAATTCTATAAGATTTATAACCACAGGTATAGCATAAATATAGCACGTTACCAACCCGTTAGGGAACTATACCGGCACTGTTACGGCAAGGTGAGGTCAAGGTGATGTCTACCTGCCCTACTTTTTCTTGGATGTAATTTGTATTATAGCTCCTATAGCTACTAATGAGAAGAGAATTGTATGGAAAGGATTAGCCATTACTAGCCATAGTATGTATACCAGTCCATGTACTATATGTACTGCCATATAGCCTATAAGGCCTACCAGTACTATAGATAGGCCTATTGTTAATATGTTCTTATATGCCATAGATAGATATTATATGTCTGATGACAACGTTAGAGGTACTAGTAATGTAGATGGTACTGATACCTTACCCATTGTAGCTGAGTCCACTATGGCTTTACTACGATTGATCTTTACCACTCTACATACTTGACCCGATAGCTTCTTATGATCTACCATTACACTATCGCCAACGGCTAAGTCTAATAATACATCCTTACCCTTCAAGTCTATGATGTTCGTTATACGTTTCCTTAATACTTTTAAGTCCTGGATAGACATTGCTCTTAACTCTGATGTTGATCTTACGCTCATAACCTTTATTTGTTTTAATTATTATACCTTAATATAAGAAGAATAACTCGGGTAGCCAACTTATTTATGCTTATTCCGGTATTCGGACCGTTACCCTATATTAGGTACATTCATCGTTACCAACTATTTACATGGTTATTTTCCGGTAAAAAACAGTACATTATTCACATTTCAAGCTTCTATATAGGAAAGAAATAAAATAGACACACAGGTCTCTCTACTATTAATTACGTTTCACACACATCACCTATGTCCTATTCTATACATTATATATGTTTATATGTCTATATCTATATATCATTATATACTTATATGTTCTCTTCTATACTTATACCTTATAAGAGGTTAGTACCCCATTGTCTACATTATATAGCTTATCTCTCCTATGTTATCTATTGTAAATGGTATCTATGTCTAGCCTCAGCCTTACACTACCTCAGCCACATTGTCATATATGGCCATATGCTATAGGATGGTTGGAAGAATCATATGAACGTTAGTGAAATATGCGCGTGGCACCTTCGGTGGAGAGAGATCACCCCCCCTCATTCATAAGCTCTCGGCGAGGGCATGCCTGCATACGAACACCAATCCGGATCATCATACTGTCCCTTAAACCAATTCTTATACTCGGTAAGGTTCCATTGCTTACCCTCTAGCTTACAATACTGTTCGAAGTCTTGTTGATTAACCTCATACCCCCAATGTAATAATGATTGTTGTATCCTAGGTGATACATTCCAATTGCCTGTCTCTATCATTCTCTTATAGATCCTCTTCCTCCATCTACCGTTAACACCACAAAAGTCTTGCCATCGTCTAATCTGCCTATCGTCGTCTGGATGCCTTCTACCACTGGAGTACTTACAATACCATTCAAACCAACCATATGGATCATCTTCATGCATCCATTTCATATCGCACCAATACTTATAGTCCATCCCACTCCTTACTTTATACTTATTCTTCTTAGGAGAGTACTTCTCTCCCTCGTATAAGCTTCTATCTAACCCATCGAAATGGTATTTGAATAGTTGACAGTATTGAGTATCACCGCTTAGGTTCTCTTCTCCGAAGTAACTTCCTCCGAAAGCACCTCTCTCTATCATCTCTCTAGGAGTTAATATAGGATAGAAGTCTAACTTACTCATTACTTAGTTGAATTTGCGCGTGGCGACTTCGTCGAGAGAGGAGAAACGCCCTCACTCTCCCTCAAAGCCTCTATATCAAACCCCCACCCTTGCAGAGCTTGATCTAATTTAAATTGTTTATCATCCATCCAATGCCACTCACTTGTACTGTTTATTATCATAACCTTTATTTATAAATTATACTTCTTTTTATATATCTCTTTAAAGCTCTTACCCACTCCTAGTGCTACTATCTCATCATAGTAAGCTATTCTACTGGATCGTTTAGTAATAAGTTTATCAGGACAGTTGAGATCTTTAAAGACTCTTAGCTTCATTCTACCTCTTTGTCCTTTAGTTACTACATAGATTGGTATGATCTTCTTTACCATACCCATTGTATTAGTACAGATACTAATGAACATACAGCAGCTGCAAAAGCTGTTAGCAGAATTAACTTCATTGAATCGGTTTCTTTTTCCGGAGATCGTCCTTGATTGGACCTATATTGTCTTTTTTTCATAACCTTTATTTTTAAACTGTTTACTTATGCAATATACCTACTCTTGCTCTTCCATATCACTCTATTGGAGGTACTGAAGAACTTCTTTCTACGGGCATTAGCATAGTCTAATCTTAGACCTTTTTGGTCTGGCATCATATTACTGTTCATTTATTCTTAATTAATGTTCTTTGAATCTTTAGATAACTCTTTAAAAGACTAAACTGTTTTAAAATAGTCTTATTGTTACCTATAAATAGGTCAGAAAACCTATTCTTAACCAAGTCTACATAGGTTTCTGCTTGTTTTAGATGTATCATATTATCGCAGCTAGTAATCACTTTTAAGCTTTTCTCTACTGCAATAAAGAAGTTAGTTCTCATATTTGTCATTATGCTGAAACTTTATTAGTTACTACATTCCATTTTATGGAAGTATTTGCAACAGAGTCTTCGATATTACTAACTCTTACTCTATCTTCATGGTAAGTATGTAAGTATTCTACCATTTCCTCAGTCTTGTTATCCCATCTTCTTAGCACTCTTTCTATAGTAACATTACAAGACTTACCTGAATAAGACATTTTATCTACCTTCATTTTCTTTATACTACCGAAGCCATAATCATATCTTACCTGTAAATAAGGTAAATCTTTAGAGGTAAATTCCACTCCTTCTTTAAGATCTCTCATTAAAGTATCGGTTTTAAAGTTCTTTCTATCCTGTATTATCTTATCAACATCCTTTCTAAGTTCAGATAACTCACTATTTAGTTTATCAAACTTTGCTCTAGTCTTCTCATATATCTTATTGATTGCACCTAATATGTCATCTTGATGATCAATTATCATCATAGCTAATCTACCGTTAAACATAAACCTATCTAAAGTAGCTTTATCATAATGCTCTGAGTAAGAAGATGAACCTAAGCCTATCTTAGTAAATCTAGCAGCTCCAGACTCTTGACCTCTCCAATCATTACCTTCTATGTATACAGTACATAATCTATTTCTAGAGTACTTTTTAACCGTAACATAGTCATTTTTCTTTTCATCCCATTCTTCTTTCTCAAACTCTTCACCTTTAGCACTTACTTCCATATAAGAAGTAGAGTTACTAAAATGAATATCTTCTAGATCAGTTTCAAGACCTTTAAAGAAAGAAGTAACCTCTGCTACTATCTCACTATCTCTTTTCTTCTCTAGTTCATTCTTCTTACTGAAGATTATTTCTTTAGCATCTTCTAGCTTAGTTTGTTTTTCGTTTAACGCATTAAATATTGAATCTGACATAACCTTTATTTGTTTTAAATTATTTATACTATAAATATAAGAATACTTCTCCGACTTTCCAACTGTTTCACTAGTTATTTCCTAAGAAAGTTACTACCTTCTAACTTTATGGAGATTACTACCCCATCCAGTTCTTCTATCCATCGAAGCTATATCCTTAGCTACTTCTGGATCTTTAATTACTTCTGTTTCACAATAATCAGTTTTACCTGAAATGATACTCCTAACGTACCACTTACTAGAAGTAGAGCAGCTAACACAAGTTTTAGTACCCGGTATAGCTTTAACCCTCAACGGATTTATAGTCTCATTACATTTGATACAGTTCATACTAAAATGGTAATGGTTCGTCCTTTTTTTCTTTAGGAGTAAATGTTGGATTATCTAACTTACGATAATATGTTGAAGCAAACGGCTGTTCACCAATCTCTTTAACCTCTACATTCTGAGAGTGTCTTCTATTATCTATTGATAATCTTAAATCATTAGCACGTTTCTTAGCCATATAATCATTATCGGCGTAAACATACATTTCCATAGTAACAACGTATCTTTTATTTTCGCTCATATTTTTAATTTTAGTAAAACATTCTATTCCAAGTCAACCAAGATGGTTCACTTACTTTCTGAGTACCTCTTAGAACGATACATCTATTACCATCCTCACTCACATCCACTAATGTATTATCTCCACAGTAGTCAGAACCAATTGCAGCTCTTAACTCATCAATCTTACCTAAACCATCCATCTCATCTTGAATACTTAAATTTATCATAACCTTTATTGTTTTAATTATTATACCTTAATATAAGAATAATACCTCGGGGAGGCAACTAGTTACTAAGTTATTTTTACTTAATTAACTAATGTATAGACTATTTGATTCAAACGTATCTTCATGAACCGTAACTTTATCATCCGCATAAGCTATCATTCCAATACCATCAGTATCTATTTGGTATTTATTCATACCTAAATAGGCAATTAGTTTAGCTGGACGATTAACTAGCTCACCATTGTGAGTTAATCCTTCCATGTAGAAAATGTCGTTTACTTTTAAATCTTTAATTGTCATAACCTTTATTTTTATTTACTTATTAATTATACCTTAATATAAGAAGAATATCTCGGGGAGGCAACTATTTACAGTGAAAAGCTTTCACCACATCCACACGTTCTATTTGCATTAGGATTGTTAAATACAAAACCTTTTCCATTTAATCCACCTGAGAATTCAAGGATAGTTCCTATAAGGTATAGAAAACTCTTATTATCGACAATGATCTTTATACCATTGTCTTCATATACCTTATCGCTTTCCTCCATTTTACTATCAAAGTTTAAATCATATGAGAGACCAGAGCATCCTCCACTCTTAACTCCTACTCTAACGTAATCGTTTATGTGGCTAAGTCCATCTGCCTCCATAAGTTTAATTACTTCAGATTTAGCTTGTTCTGAGACTTTAATCATTTCTCTATCATTCTTTCCAGTATGCTTGAATAAATATAATAGAAAAGCAAAGAAATAACTGTGCTCCTATCTTCCAAGTAAACGGTTCTTTAAAGTAGTACTGAATGAGTATGGCATAGCATATCATACCTAATGAAAAGCCTACGAATCTAGCTCCCCATATAGAACCTCCGTAACCTATCATGTTATACTTAGTAGCAGTCATAAATAAGTACGTAAGGGGAATAGCTAGTACATACCAACCCCACCAAGTCTCATCAAGTTTTGGATATTTAAATTGAAAATTGTGTTGATACCAAGCACCTACTTGACCTAAGATAGTCATAATAAGCCCTAATCCAATATAATACCAATTTAATTCACCTTTAGGCATAACAGGTGATTTTCTCGCTTTTATCTAGTTTAATCAGATTTCTAACGATGACTTTACCGTAAGGTTTTTTAGATACCTTTTCATATCTATCTCTATCCAACATAATGTGGTAACCATCTATAATGGAATCAGAGATTTTAGATGTAAGCTTAGAAGCTTTAACGTAATAACTATTTTTCATATCATAACTTTTATTAATTATAATATAAGAAAATAATAGGTAAGAACCTAATTAAAACGGTAATATTAATGTTTAGCTTTAACTGCTGCTATAAATTGACTAAAGATAGAGTTAATAGTAGATTTCTCACTATCAGAAGCTACTCTTTTGGTTCCTGAGTATGCTGCTTCTTTGTTTTCTTTTGATCTATATGTTAGCCCAGCTATATCTGATTTTTGCATAATTTACTCTTCGTTTCTATTAATAATCGAATCTCCATGAGCTCCTATTCCTTCTACATAGAAATGATTAGAAGTTTTAATATTATATAGTTTGTCTACTAATACATACTTACCTGTTATATGCACATTATCTTCAGATTTTACCCAAGCTCCCTCCAACCATAAAGGATGGTCTCCAGTTACTTTAAAAACACCATAATCATACATTAGTATAGTATCGTTAATCTCATATACATGCTTTTCTAGTACTACTGAACCATGCTTTCTATCGTGAGATAAGAGTTTGTCACCTACTTTAACATCTTCTATATTCTTATGTTCCCTGAAGCCTAATGCAACTTTAGCTCCTGACATAAAACAGTTATAATTTTTAGTTTTCATATTATATTAAATTTATGTTTCTTTTTTGTTTATTTCCTATTATTGTAGTATACCCTTCTATATCTTTAACAACATTAAGTTCATTATGAGTAGTACCTGATGCAGGAATACCTTCTAGAATAAAATTGTCTTTAGTTTTTAAATTGTATAAACTTTTGACATACATAACTTTAGACTCCCAACCTAACTGCTCAGCATTACTCCATTCTCCATTAATAAATAACGGATGAGAATTGGTAACTGTAATTTTACCGTTAGTATACATTTCAGTCATTTGATTAACATTATATATGTAAGTATCTTCTACTAAGCAATTCGTTCCGTTTTTTGTTAATACGTTGTCTCCTACTACGATATCCTGTATCTCTTTAAAACTTCCATCAGCCATAGTAACTCTACTTCCTGGCATAAAACATTTTCCTTTGTTATTGTGAAAAGCAAAGAAGAAAGGAGTATTTCCAGTAACAATATTATCAGTAGGTTCCAAGTTAACTGAGTTAAATGATCCTGTAGGAGTACTAAGGACTATCATTTTGTTTTCTTCTATATTTACTATGTTATTATTAATATCTATTAAGTAAATATCATCTTCTTCAATTTCACTGATAGCTCTAAATTTTATTTTATCTGAACCTGAGTCATAAGATAGTACTGAAGTAGTAGGTCCTAAGTAGAACTTTTCATCAACACCTGACATTTTTAAACCGTAAATTATTCCTTCTGAAGCAGGATAAGAATCTAAATTAGAAACTACTGATGAACCGGTTATTTTTGATCCAGCAGGCCATACACTTCCAGTAATTTCGTATGAACTAAAAACAGTAGCATCATCTGTATCAGGCATACCTTCTACATGAAAAGATTTTAATACTTTTCCTATTGCTACATCTTCAAAAGCTAAATCTGCTCCAGAAGAAGATATGAAATGCTCTGTGCTGAATAATCCTTCTCTTCTTTTAACTGACTTTACTATGCTTGTTGAAAATTCATAATGATGTTTAATACTAAGATCAGTATTAGAAGACATAGCTGTTATATCTACCTGACTAGTTGTAGGAAGAGTAAATTTAGCATAACATATGCTTGTGCCTAAATTTAAAATATCTAAGTCAGATCCATAAGCTATAGAATAGTTTCTATAACTCCAAGCTACGTTATCTGTAATAGATTCATCACTGATTTCATATGAGGATAGATATGCACTTCCGGTTAAACCTGATTTAGCAGTACTCCAGTTAGATACTTTCTTAAAACTGACATCGCTAGGCCATATTTTATTTTTAATTACTGCGTTAGGAACATTTTCAGAATAAGCATCTGTATTAATAGTATCGTAAGTTGTAGATCCAGATACTGCATAGAAAGGCACAATAGAACCCGAATGTCCAGCATCATGCATTAACTGTAATGGAGCAAAGGAATCTGCACAGTAAGTAGAATCTATTATAGCATTTTCGTTATAAGCTAATCTTAAAATAAATCTTTCAGAAGAATCGTCTATAGCATCAGGATAAATGTCGTTTAATCCAACCATAGACTGACTAATAGAAACATCGGGTAACTGAACAGTCATTTTATCTACAAGATTACTTATAGATAGAATATGTAGTTCAGGTTTATAAACAAGAGTTAGATTAGTATAAGACCCTGAAATAGCATCTACAAGAGGTTGCCAATTAAATTCATTGTCTAATATATCATCGTAAATAACTGTATCGGTATTGGTTTCTATTAACCTAATGCTATTATCTCTAGCTTTGACATAGTCACTAGATATTAAAGTTCCTTTCATACTTAAAATGCTTTATTATAAATATCACTTAAAATAGGTTACAATATAGCTATCATAGTGTGGCCTTGACTTTACTTTAAACTCTTCGTAAACACGATCAGAATAGTTAAAATTAAATTGTTCTAACTTATCTACCGATGCTATATTCTTATCTTGAACGAAAACTATTCTACCGTTATCAGTAAGGTGTTTATTGAAATTTTCTAGTAGGTTTTTATGTAGCTTTAACTCTAAGTCCATATATAACCTTTTATCGTTTTTAATCCTTTTTATATCTGTAATATTATTGTTTTCTATAAATTTATAATATACTTCTTCTGTTGGCATAAAAGGAGTGTTCGATATAATTAAATCTACCTTAGGTCCATCGTAATTTATAAACCCGTCACTTAAGTAAAAGTTATAATCAGCATTATTATACGACGCTGTTTTTTTGATATCTTCTAGAACAGGCTCATGTATGTCTAAAAAGTGAATAGTATCTAATTTAAGTTTGTTGTACAGATACCAGCCGACAAAGCCAGGGCCGCTACAAACTTCTAGAACTGATTTGCAATCTTTGTGTTGTTCTAAAAAAGATTTTGAAGAGTAAATACCTTCTATATAATTTGGACCACTGCCGTAGTTTTCTAATTTATAGTAAACTGGGAATCTACAATCAAGCAATGTGCTATCAGCACAATAAGTTAGCCACCTATCCATTCTGTAAGCAAAATAATTAAAAATGATATACCTAACACTATAAATGCTATTCTATCTATTTTCTCTAAACTATCGATCCAATTTTTCATTAATTAACCAAATATTTCAACTCTTATGTCTTTCATCATTTGAAATCCTCTTTTATCTAAATGTAATCTACCTTCAGAGATCATCCTATTCCATCCACAAAAATAAACTAACGGTTTATCAGTAAGTTCATCTACGAGCTTAAGATAGTGGTCATGTACGTAGCCTTCCTTTAATCCTGAGTTTTTCTCTTGAGAAAGAGTAGGAACATACTCAAAGTTTTCTAAATTCTTATCTAAAAATTCTAATTCCTTTCTGTATACTATATCTTTCTGAGTTCTAGTACCAAAAAATAACTTAATATTCTTAAATGGAACCTTATTTTCATATAAATAGTTTACCATAGATCTAAAGGGAGATATACCTGACCCGGTAGATACAAAGTATATATCCCTATCCATAAGATTATCTGGTAAAGTAAATATACCTAGAGGGCCTTTATAGAGTATTTCATCTCCAGGTTCTATATAGTTAAAGAGATACTCCGACATAGCTCCGCCACTTAAGTAAGTTACTATTAATTCAAAGCAATTAGAACCATCAGGCCAAGAAGCTACAGAATAGTTTCTAACTACTGGTTGATCAAATCCAGGAATATTAGCATGTACCTGTACTAATTGACCAGAGGTATAATTTATATTATCATACAAAGGCGACTCAAATATGAATCGCCAATTTTTGTCAGTCTCTTTTATTATTTCCTTTAAAATAGCTACTTCCATTAATTATAATGTTTATTAGTGCATTCTTTTTTATGTACAAACCATCCACCGCACTTACATTTTATATAATGAAAAGCAGTTAAAAATATCGGTGAACCTGCCATTGCAGTCCAAATATTCGGGTGCCAATGATCACCACAAATACCTAATACATGTTTTATTAATTCTATCATATTCTATTCATTACAAAATTTACTTTCATTTGCTAAATCAGCGCTATAATTATAATCTACTCTTTTATATACTCCATAATCATGGCCGTAATCAGCAGTCCCCTCTTTGTAGGATAAGACTAATATTTGACCATCACAGTACCATTTAGTATCAAAATCGTGAGATGAGTTTACGTTACCTTGAACGTCTTTCCAATAAATAGAAGTCTGAGGGTATATATAACTGTAATCTCCTATGTACCTAGTACCGTGTTCGTATGTATTCTTTTCAGTAAATTTTATAGGAGTTTCGTCCCAGGAATTATCCGTTCCTCTGTTTATCATTTGATTATATTGGCCTTCTATATTTTCTATAGTTAAGACTAGATCTGAATGGAAATATGTATCACCGCTGCAACTAGTTAAAGTTGCAACGATAAATACTAATAATAATTTTTTCATAACTTTATTTAATTTTAAATTAAACTAATGCAGTTGCTAATTTAAACAACTCTTTATTTACTTTTAAATCTTTTTCAAAAGACTTAATCTTTCTTACTTTTCTAACTTTAGCTCCAGTTAAAGCAGCATGAAAGTCTCCTTGAGTAATCTTCTCTTGAACTACATTAAACACTCTCCATAAATCATCTCCAGCATCAGCTTTTCTTTTAGGTTCTAATATATCTTCTATAGTTTCAGCATCATACTCTAAGTTATCAACTCCAGCTCTAATTAACATAGCATCTAAAGCTAACTTATTTTTCTCTTCTTGAGTTAAGATTCTATTTTTCATATCATTCATAACTTCTACTCTCTTAGGTAGATCTTTTACTGCTTGCTTAACAACGTTTCTAAGCTCACCAAAAGAATAACCTTTATGCTTTATACGGAAGTCAGAAAACTCTTCATCAGCTACTACCAAACCATTAGAACAAACTAATCTAAAAATACCAACAGAGAATCTAAATGATTGCATACCATCGTGAGAGTTAGTTAATAATATTCTAGGATAAGCATCGTCACCGTCTTCAGAAGTAATTTTAATATCAGGATTCTGAAATGAAACCATATGCTTACTAAAGATAGTACCTTCTTCTTTTCTAGTCTTTCTTTGAGCAACTTCTACTGGAAACCAATTAAGCTTAGCTAAATCGTTAACAATAGTTTCAGTATTAACAAATAGATACTTATCAGTAACATTTGGATTAGTAGGAGCCTTAGCGAATACTAGAGGAGCTTGCTCGTTAATTTGTTCTTTAGTAAGGTAAGAACCTAAACCTTTTTCGAAATTCATAATGATGTCTGCCATAACCTTTATTTTTATTTAATGTAAGTTGAATTTTTATAGGCACAACTTTAACCTTTAATCTTACATTAAAGATACGAAAATTAACTCGGGGAGCCAACTATTTTAGTCACTTCCTTTATATGTTTGCACTTTTTATGAGCAATATAACCCCAGCAATCACAGAATAACCATTTACCTTGAGTAACTGTATAAGTTTTATCAGAAGTAGCTGATTCAAACGTCCAAGTCTTAGCTTCATCGTTAAATAACTCTTCGAATGGTTCCATTATGCTTTAACTGCTTCTAATAGTTTCCAAGTATCTATAGCTTCATCTGCATGATCATTCTCATGATAGAAGTTTAAGCAAGACTCTAGAGCTGTTACCCAAATAGCTTCAGGAAGTGTAATCTCATAAGCATCATCTGCATCAGCAAAGGTTAATTGAAATAACATAGCTGATTTTCCTCTTTCCATCATTGCTTTTTCGACTCCTATCCTAATTGCATCAGATACCTCTTTGTTTTTTTCTCTAAATAAGGTTGTAAACTCTTCTAAGTTCTCAAAATGTAAATTGACCATATTATTTTTTACTTTGTGATATATTAAATGCTGTGTTATAATAAGGACTGGTAACCATCTTCTCATCAAAGGTCTTATGTACTTCTTTATTAGTAGCATACATATATAAGGGACCAGTATAATCCATAGTAATAAACTCTAAGTTCTCTAAATCAGGCATACCGATTCCTGGTTGCTTTTTAGGAACAGAGTACCTTCTATTACTATCAAAAGATCTAAACTCTCTCGATGTTACTCTAAACCATTTTCCTTTAATTTGTACTTCTAAGACTCCTTCAGTTGGAAAGTCATAGACCATCTTTTCCATTCTATCGTCTGCCATAACCTTTATTTTTAATTTTATACCTTAAGATAAGAATAATTTATTAGATATCCAAATAATATCCATTAAATCTCTTTAAATAACTTATTAAAGTTACTCCATTCCCATCTTTATATACTTTACCATTTCTAAGCCATTTACGAACGCTTCCTGCTCCAACTAAATGAGCTGCTGCTAGTAAACCAGACTCAGTAACTAATACTCCGTTTACCAACTTTCCATCATACTTTTTAATCTGTCTTCTTAGAGTATGTTTATTAGCTTTTAAGAGTTTAAGCATAGCTTCTTCTTGGAGAGTTGGAGAGTTTAGAAATTCTTTTCTGGTTACTTTGTAGCCTAAATCTTTTAAGGTTTGAGCTCCAAATTGATATGCCCCCATATACCCGTATTGATTAACAACGTGGTATCTATTGCTTGACTCTCTTTCAGCCATATCGTATAAAAAAGTAGTTAAATTATATACCTTAATATGTTCTCTAGCTTCTATAACAGGTTCAGGAAGAGGAGCTATCTCAGCTGCCTTTAATTCGTTTGCTACAATAGTCTCTCTATAAGCCATGTACCCAAATGACGAGAGCATAAATATGAATAGTATCAAAGCGAACCCTAAAACAAAATCAACTTTATTTAATTTTTTCATAATATTAATTTAAAATAAATCGAGGAAAGAAGTATTAATATCTTTCTCTTTTAACTTCTCATTTCTTTCATGAGTTTTTACAAGACTATCTGCTACTCTTCTTTCAAGAGGTTTACGCTTTTTAAAAGTAGAAAATTTATTTAGAGGTTTTTTTGCCATATTAATAAATAGTTTATTGCCTGGAGATATATTCTTCGCCTGGGTTATCTTCTTCGTCGAATAGTCCTAACTCTTTTAAATGCTCTCTATGATGCTCATCCATTTCCCAATCAGGTTCATCTGCTTTGGTTTTAACATAATCTTCCATTGCCTCTGCTTCTTTCTCTTGTATTGGAGCTACTCCATACAGAAATGAATGATTATAGCATAGAAACTCTATATTATCTAAGTGCCAGTTTTTCTTATTACCGTCTCTAAAGTTAAGAATAAGAGGAACTTTTAAATCTGTTACTCTTCTTTCTGCCATTCCACACATACTACATTTCTCTTCAATAAGACCTTCGAATATAACTCTTTCTTTTATCTCTCTAGCATTAAAATGTTCGATAGGAACTCTTCCTTCCAATAGATCCATTAACGGTATTGTAGAAGAGGCTTTTAAAGCAAACTTAGGTATACCTTTACCTTCTTGATTTTTATGAGCTTCCAGAAATGAAATACCATCTTCGTTCTTATATAACTTTGCATACTTTTTATAATGGTTATATGAGACGTGAAGATATCTAGCTGCAGCAAAGTTTGAACGAGTCATCTTCATTGCTCTAGTTAAATCCTCTTTAGATAATATTTTAGCTGGTTTACCCATTAATAGTCAATACCTTCTATCCCTTCCATTTCTTTATTAGGATCAAACATATCTGTATCTTCAGCTTTAAAATCTTCACTCAAAGCTTTAGAGACTTCTTCTTTTACTGATTGAGATACTGCTACTTCGTCTTTATCAAGATCAAGCATTTCAATGAAAACTGATTTACCAGATAGCTCAGCTTCTTTCTTTTTAATAGCAATATAAGTATCTTGTTCCATAATTATAATATCATTATAAGTATGATCTCCTGTACCTTCTACAGTAGTAACACCTACTTTAGGTTTAGTAGTCGAACAATTAACACATACATGGAAGCCTAGTTCTTTTCTTAGTACCGGAAGTACGTCCTCAGAACATGAAGGACAAGTAATCATTTCTAGTTTTTGCATATAATATAACCTTTTTAATTAAACAATACATAAATATAAGAAAATAATCTCAGGGAAGCAACTATTTTTTAATGTATTTTACTTAACTTTTTGAAGTAATTGCCAAAGTTTCTCAGGTGTTTTTATATCAACTAGTTGTTCTTCTTTACCTTGTAAGTTAATATTTACAAATCCATCCCATTCTTTATCAGGTTTAAGTGTGTAGATATAGTCCTGTATTAATTCTGTTTGACTTACACTGAATGCAATACTAAATAGGTTTTCTATTACTCTAAAGAACATATCCTCATGAGCAGTAATATCTATGCCAATTTCTTCTAGCATAAAATCTTTTCTTTCTTCTATTTGTAATAGAGTTTTGATAGTGTCTATGAATAACCTTCTGTCCATAACATCTGTTGGTATATTAACTTTTTTAATACTATACGATAACGGAAACATCGAGAATAATACTTCTCTTACTTTACTGTCGGGCTGAACTGTCATAGACTAAATCTCTGGTTGAGGTTCGTCGGGTACTTCATTAGGGTTAGCATTTGATAACGCTTTACGAATAATTTTATCTAAATATTCGATATAAATAAAGAATCCAATAATAGTTTTGTCTTTCAAGTTCCTATCTCTTTCTAATCTTAATTCATATTCAGCTAAGCCGTCTTCTAATCTAGCTTCTAATTCTATAGCTATATCATTCTGTTCAGTAGGGGAAATAGAACCGAACTCAGTTGGAATGAACTGTACTTTTACTCCTTTCTTTTGAGGATCTTCGTTGGTATCAACCTTAAGAAGAAATTTATGGCCAGCAAAATTAATTTTGGCAGCCTCTGTAATCTGATTTACTAAGTTTTCTAGTTTCATAATAATAAATAGTTAGTCTAACAACATTCTTTTAGAAGAAACAGATGATTCTGAGATTAGCTTATCAGATACTACATTTCTATTTCTACTAAATTGATCTACGGTCCACTCATAAGAACGATCTGTATCGAATTCTATAACTTCAACTTCTCCATTTCCATGAGTAAATTCTATAATATATTTTTTCATAATTTAATTAATTTTTCAGTATAAGTACTTAAGTTTCGTATATTAATAAATAGTTTCTCTAGTACGAATTCACCTTCTATTTGATTTGTATCTAAAATTTCAGATAATAATTGAATATGTCTAAAGGAATTGTTATCTAAACTACTTGCATCTATCTTAACTACTATGTCGTGTTCCTTATGTTGATTAATCTTATCAGCTAAAGGAATTATAGTATTTATCTGTTCAGTTTCAATATACCTCTGTATTTCAGATTCAACTAAATCATAAGCATCTATAGCATTACACCAAGGTTCTAAAGTAAACAAAGTATCATACGTACAATTTACTACTTCAAATTTAATATCATACTTATTAGGAACGATAGGTTTCATAAAAGTATCATGCTTTACAAAGTGTCCCCATTTACGTATAAAATTACGAGTAGATCTTTGATTCTGTGCTAACCATTCAGGACTATCTTCATATATATTCTTAGCTTTATCTTTAACATTTCTTCTACTGCCTCTACATGTCATATGGTAAACGAAACCGTCCCATACTTGTTTAAACTTAACTCCATTTAATTGAAACCTATTAAAGATATCTGAGTCTTCTTTAGATTGAGGAGCATATAATGGATCATGACCGCCTATTTCTTGAAAGTCTTTTCTATAAAAAGCCCAAGGAGCAAATATACCTTCAGTAACTTTATCAACTAAACCATTCTTTTCTACCCAGTTTAATACTACCTCCTCATTGAACTCTTCAGGTTCAACTCCACAGTTAAGTAAAACTTTTTCAGGACCGTCTGGATGTAATGGGGGTTCTATTCTAGTTAACGATACTATGGTTTTTTCTTCTATCTCTCTTTCAATAGCATCTAAAGCACCAGGACATAAGTACATATCAGCATGATAAATCATAGCAATATCATTAGTAGCTACTTCATTAGTAAGAGTATCATATAGTATAGTATGCCCTAATCTATCAGGTCCTTCATTACGATAAGCTTTAAAAAATGGATCCTTGTCCATCATCTCTAAACACCAATCCCAAGTACCATCAGTTGAAGCATCATCAGCTACACAAATTTCTACTTCATGATCTCCTTGATTCTTTCTAATAGAATCATAAGACCATTTTAAGTATTTAAGATTATTTCTTCCCGGTTGTATAAAACTTATTTTCATATTTTAAGTAATCTATTATATCTATTTTAGCTTCCCATCCTAATACTTCTTTAGCTGTAGTATCGGTATTAAGAGTAACTCTAGCTTCTCCAGGCCTTTCTGGAACAAACTCTGGTGTAACTTCTAATACATCTATTAATTCGTTAAGTGAATAATTCTCTCCTTTACCTAATTCAAACTCATACCCCCATGCATCTGCTTTACCTATTCTCCATAAAGCATCTACTATATCATCTACATGAGTAAAATCTCTTCTTTGTTCTCCATCTCCTGTTACTAAAAGAGGTTTATTATCTCTAAGAGCTCTTAACCATATCCCAATAACAGTACAGTAGCCTCCTTCTTCTAATTGATAAGGACCATAAACATTATAAAATCTAGCAATTGAAGCTTTTAAACCATAGTGCTTTTGATACAATTCGACTATCTCTTCACCAACATCTTTAGAAAAAGTATATGGATTTTTAAATTTACCACTATGCTTAGAAGATGATCCAGCATATACAACTGGAATATTATTATTTGCACACCAGTGAATAAGATTTAAACTACCATTAGCATTAGTAGTAAAATACTCTTTAGGTTCTTTAAATGAAGGTTGTATACGAGCTATAGCTGCTAAATGAAATACTAACTTTACATTTAACCAATCGTAATTATGAATATTTCTTATATCTTTATCAATATATTCACATCCCTCTATATGGTTTTTTTCCTTACCGGTATAATAGTTATCTATACTTACTACTTCATGACCTTCTTTAAGTAGTCTAATAATTAAATTTGTTCCTATAAAGCCTGCTCCTCCAGTAACTAATATTCTCATAGTTTAAAATTAGATTCGTGATAGTATTTATTATAATTTTCTTTAGCTTCTGCTGATCTTATATCATAAAGATACGAATTTTCTTTCAGCTCAGCAAGTAATTCTTTAGCTTTTTTTACGTCTCCAACCTCAACAGTTAAAGAAGGGTGACATATTTCTTGAGTATCTAACCCTCTATAACCTATACAAGGTATACCTAAGTAAGCACAATTTAGAGCAAATGTTCCTGCAGCATGAGTACGCATAAGATGTACTCCATATTTAAATTCATTTAATTTATGAATCCATTGCTTCCAGGTCATATAGGGTAAATGCTCTATCAATTGTTCTTCCCCTGGTTGTTTTCTTCCCATTGAAGGTGCGATTATTTTATTGAATTGAGATGAGGCAACTATATAAGAATCAAAACCACCGTACCAATGAACGAAGTTACCTCCAATTATAATACCTTCTCTGTCTACGTCTTTTACATCCCCAATAGCATCTTCTATCATTAAGGTAGACATTACCCTAACATCGGGGTGTTCTGTTATACCTTGATAGTAAATCTTATCAGTTTTGTTGTGAGTAAATATAATATCAGCTTCTCGTAATGTATTATAGTACCATATCTGTTTGTCTAAACTATAGTCTTGAAAGTACCAATGAGGTCCTTCTTGCATTACTCCAACTTTTTTACAATATTTTTTTATTGAATTTATATCGAAGCTAGGATCTTTTTTAGGAATAATAACTATACCGATATCATATTGTTGACTTGGTACTTGCCTATAGTTATAATGATCAGCTTCAAGGGTACACATCCAAGCAAACTCAGTTCTCATATTTTCATGAGTACGAGATACTTTACCATTAAACCCCATTTCAGTAAAAAAAGCTATAGACATTCTGATAACGTTTTATATTCAACTTCCTTAATAGCTCCTAAAGAAAGTCTCATTTGATTATAATTAGCTTCGTTCCAAACATTGTCATTCCAATCTCCTGCTATATGAGACTGAAACATTATCATATTCTCATTGTGAAGACTTATTTCAGTTTCATTAATACCATCGTGTCCAAAAAATGTACTACATTTCCAAGCAAGATTATGATTATGTTCGTAATGTATAGCTGAATATTTAAATGCTTCACTTAATGAAGTTATTGTAGCCGGATGAGTTAACCAACCAGGATTTCTCCATCCTAAAGGTTTATGATTAACAGCATTCCATTCAGTGATACATTTATTTAATCTATCTTCTACTTTTTCTATAGTATCTAATTCAAAGAACTCACACTCTCCTATCCCTTCTCTTTCACATTGATGATAATGGCCATGAGCTGCTAATTCAAAATACCCTTTTGATCTAAGCCAGTCAATCCAATCTTTATTCTCTGATAGTTTAGCTTTATGGTGATAGTTGGATGGAATAAATAAAGTAAACTTAGCACCGAACTCTTTATTAAGCTCATCTAAGTAGTACATACATTCGTCTCCTTCTACTCCCCATCCTCTCTCAGGATGAATATCATCTATGCTTATAGTTACTATCATTAAAATATTTTATCTGTTAATTCGAATACTTTACTATAATCGTTAGTACCAGTTTCATTAACAGGGTGATGATATGTATTACTATTAATAGCTCCTATTACATCAATAGCAGGATGTACATTATTATTAGATAGCTTCTGAAAGTAAGTATTAGGACCAAAATAATTAGGTCTTAATTCTTTTCCTTTATGTACGTAGCTTATTACTGGTTTACCGAACATAGAACAGAGTATAGAGTTACCTCCGCAAACAGTAATAAATCCTGAACAGTTAGCCATAATTTTAAGTTGGGTTAAATTATAGTTATCATTAGATCTTTCTACATATTCATCGATTAGTTTAACATTACTAAAGTAATTGGTAAGTCCGTAATCATTTAATATTCCTATTCCTTCTACATTGGCTTCTATATTATGGTAGCCAGCACTAAGAGAGTTCATTTCATTTTGATCTATTGTAAAATCTTTTTCTTTATTAGTAGCTCTTTTATATATAACGTTATACCCTTTTTCGTTTAATTTAATAAATAAATCATTAAGACATTTTATATCAAAGAAACCAAAAGGTTTTTCTCCATGCTCTAAATTAAATTTATTATTAATAAAAATAGTTGGACGGTCAAATTTATATTCATCATTTTTATAATGATCAGCGTAAGGAGGTGCTTCCCATTTAGAGTAGTCTAATACTCCTGGTTCTTCTTGTGAATTAATACCATGTATCCAGTCGTTAGGCAGTGTCCCTAAGCCAGCAGCAGCGTTATCTATTGTTCTATATTCAAACTCTTCTTTAACGTTATTGCAAAAGTAGTAGAAAGGAGACATACCTCTACTAGTAACTACTCCTTCTAATTGATTATTTTTATGTAACCAATAAGCATAAGGTATTGATAATGCTAATTCTATTCCAAATTCAGGATTTGTTTTTACTATCATCCTACTTGTTTTATTACTTGAAATGCTTCAGCATATTTACATCTTGCTTGTATACCTCTAAACCTACCTAATGTTCTTAGGTTATCAGGTACATCGAAACCTGCTGCTTTATATTTTACTATTTGACTTTTATGACATTTAGAAGCTTTTATTTTTTCATCGAATGTATCAGTAATGTCAACATAGAAGTTAGTAGTCATTTGATTAGCTGATTGTCTTGCTACAGGAATTTGCTCATAACAGTATACGTTAGGAACATATCTAGCTGCAGCCATTGTAGCTTTAAATGTAGCGATATGATCTTGATTAGCATCTCCAGCCCAGTGCGTATACACAGTATCTATTTTATATTTTTTTATGTACTTTTCTATTCCGCTTACTGTTTCAAATGTAAAAGGAACTTTTAAATCAGTACATGGTAAAAAAGCTACTGCATCTACTTTAAGATGATTGGCCGCACATCTTACTTCTTCTTGATTTTCTTCTGCTGTTCTTATAACTCTACCTGTCGTTCCATCTACTGATTCTGTACTAGTCATACAGAGGTATACAGTATAGTCCCCGTTATTTTTATGCTTGACTAATGTACCTCCTACTCCAAATTCGATATCGTCAGGATGTGCTCCTATTGCTAATACTCTTTTCATATAATATACTTACTGTTAGGTCCTTCGTTAAATAATAAATCTAATATATTCATATAAGGAATAAACTTTCCGTGTAATTGATTGTATGTAGGATGAACATAACGTTGCCATGCTAGTTCCATACCTCTGCTAGTAAAATCATCTTCATTAATATACCTCATAGACCCAGGCCCTGAACCTGTAATGTATGTAGTAGCTTTAAGTTTCTCTAATATAGTCATTATTCTATCTGCACCTGATACTTTGTTACTGACTAAAGAAGAAGATAGAATTACTTCAGTTTCAATATTTAATACTTTTAAAAAGTAATTAATTAAATGAATATTGAGACTACTTAAAGTCTTAAAATCATATAAAAGTATATCATTAATCGAATGAAAATATTCTTTAAAAAAAGGAGCATCTTTATAAAATATCTCTATTAATCTTAAATGTTCATTTCTCCAATCACTATTTTTAAACCCTATCTCATTAAAATTTTTCTTTTCACTTTTACCTAGAACTGGTACGCTTAACCATTTACTGTTATCATGAATTTTAATCTTATTCCTATTACCAAAATGATTCTTGCCTCTAGGGTATTGAACGTTATCAAAAATAACAAACTTATCGCTTTGTTTTATCTTATTAAAAAAACCTAGCCAAGGTAAGTAGTTGGGTTGATGTATACTAATAGTCATTCAGTAACTCATTAACAGAGTTAGCAACATACTCTACTTGATCTAAATCCATTTCTACATACATTGGTAATGCTAAATGTCTTAAAAGTAACTCATCAGCTACAGGGTATGTTTGATCTCCTATAAACTCTTCAAAGGCTGGTTGTTCATGACAAGCAGGCCAGTATGCATTAGCAGTTGGTATGCTATACTTAGTTAGTAAATCCTCACAAAACTTTGTTCTTTGCTCTAATGAAGTACCTTTAGGAAGTGCCACAATATATTGCCACCAAGTCATTATAGCGTTGTCCGGTATAGTAGGTACTTCTAATTTGTCTCCGTTTAATAATTCTTTATATCTGTCTGCTAATAAGTTTCTTTTAGCTACAAATTCATCTGTTCTTTTAATTTGAGTCACTCCAATTGCTGCTGCCATCTCAGGCATTCTATAATTAGAAGATGCTACTGTACAAGTAACACCGAAGTCTAAACCTGGAACAGGAGCATCATTACGAACACATCCATGGTTTCTAAGTATTCTACATTGCTCAGCTATCTTTTCGTCATTAGTAGTCACCATTCCTCCTTCACCAGATGTAATAATTTTTGTAGCAAATAAAGAAAATGCTCCAGCATCTCCTAGGTTACCAGCTGAAATATTATCTATACTAGCTCCTACTGCATGCGAGGCATCTTCTAGTAAAACTAAATCCATCTCATCACAGTATTGTTTTATTTCTAAGTAATCAGGAGATAATCTACCTCCCATATGTACCCACATAACTCCTTCAGTATATTCATCTATATTATCTTTTATAATATCTAAATTTAAACACTGAGTAACAGGATCTATATCGGTAATAACTGGTATGTTATTTGATCTTTCTATAGCACTAACACTAGCGACAAATGTTTGAGTTGGACATAGAATCTTTTTACCTACTAAACCAGTAGCTCTAATCATAACTTCTAGAGCAGTAGCTCCAGAGTTAGTAGCAATAGCATACTTTGTTCCACATAACTCTGCAAATAGATCTTCAAATTGTTTTACATACTTACCTTGTATAAACATTCCTGAATCAAGAATTTCTTTCCATGCTTCTTCAATCCATATTTTATCTTCTTTCGGCAAGAAAGGTTTAGCTCTATAAAGTTTTTTATTTGTATCCATATTTATCTTTTCCTAAAGTATTATACCAATTCATAAATTTATCTAATTTTAATTTTATAACTCCAAAGTCATCTGTGTACGCATTATACATCATATCTAAATCATATGCAGGAGCCCAAAAAACTTTACTATTTCGTTCAATAGCATACTCCTCACCAAGGTATTCAGCTATAAACTCTATATACTCTGTCATTAAGTAATTTTTTGGATTAGATAGTTCTATTATTTCTGGAGTAAAATTACGTTTATCTACTAGATTATATATAAAATTAACTACATCATCTACCCAAGTAATATTGATATAGTAATTACCATCACCAGCTACTGTAACTGGTTTGTAATTTTCTATTTGATTTATTATTTGTGCTGTTCTAGCTCTATGACTATTTTCTCCATCAATATAAGGAGGTCTAATAATTTTATAATTTTTAAACTTTTCTGCTACTAATAATTCACAAGCTTCTTTATCAGTTCCGTACTCACCCCATTGTTCTCTCCCTACTGATGCTGAACTAATGAAAATATATTTTGTATCCCAAGGAACTAAATCAGCAAATTTACCGAATTGTTCTTCTTTAAACAAACAAAAATCTATTATTAAATCATAAGAGTTAAAGTTAATGTGATTAATAGTAGAAGGATCATTTCTATCTCCAGTTATAATCTTAGCTCCTTCTGGCCCTGTGCCTGTTCTATTAAATAAAGTTACTCTATTATCCGGTATTAACTTTTCTACTAAAGCCTTACCAACAAATCTATTACCACCAAATACAAATATCCTCATTATATTAAAGGTATTATTTCTTCTACTGAATATTGATCAACTTGACTAGAATCTAATCCATCTTCTAATATTTTCTCATGTAAATTTTCTCCCGGTTGTAAACCTATAACTTTAATTTTCTTTTTTCCTCCTTCTGGTAAATACTTTTCGTACATAGCATCTAATAGATTCTCTATACTCATAGCTTTCATTGTAGGAACATAAGGTTTAGAATCTTTAGCATTAGTTAAACAATCATATATAAGGTCTAATGCTTGGTCTACAGTCCAAAAGAATCTAGTAGCTTTTGGTTCAGTGACTATTAATTCTTGATTTGCTTCTATTAAATCTTTCCATTTGCATAGTACTGATCCAGTAGAATATAATACATTACCGTATCTAACTATTCTATAATCACAAGTAGGATTTATTCTCTCAAACTGAGTAAATAATCTCTCCATTAGTAATTTAGATGCTCCATATACTCCTGCTACTTGAGCAGCTTTATCAGTACTAATACCAATTACGAACTCTAAATTCTCTTCTAAAGATTGTTCTAATATATTCATAGAACCTATAGTGTTAGATTTAATAGTTTCCCTCACAGTTATTTCAGCTAACCCAACATGCTTTGAAGCTGCTAAATGAAACACTCCATCTACTCCTTTCATAGCTTGTCTTACTTCGAACTTATCAGATATATCTCCGTTAAGTATTTCTATTTGTGGACACTGTTGCTTAAGATCTATTAATTTACCTTCATCTCTTGAGATTACTCTCACATTAGCTCCTTCAGCTAATAACCTTTTTACTAGGGGTACTCCTAAAAAGCCACTGCCTCCAGTCACTAGTAGTAATTTGTTTTTAAAATTGTATTTCATTAAGTATTGTATTATATGTTAATATAAGAATAATATTTGTTATTTGCAACTGTCAAATACACTTTTCCATGTATGAGCTTTAAAGTTAGGGTTAAATAAATTATAGCAATTCTCTTCGCACATTTTATTAGCTGGTGTATACCAGTTATGAACCTCTCTTTGAGCACCAGGATTAGTTTTATCTAGATTCTCTTCACCTTCAACAAAAGTTCTCTTATCTGGATGCTTTCTATTATGCACTACGAGTATGTTTTTAAAATGATACTGAGGTATATCGCCAAGTACTTTGTTAGTCATCATCATAAAGGCTGTGTCTTCATGGATAAAAAATACTGATTTAGGAATATTTACTCCAGCTTTTATAACTTCAGAACTTATTACTAGTCCGCAACCGTTAAACTTATGCGGAGAAACAATACTAACATCTATATCTTCTACTTTATCATTAAAAGTATTCATCTCTGCCTTAGTCATCGTATACCTTAAACTCCACCAGTTTTTAGTATCCATCTCAATAAATGGCTTATCAGTAAACTCCGGATGTTCTAAAGCTTTCCAACTATCATCCCACATCTTACAAATTGCAAAAGTAGCTAAGTACTTTGGAGTTTTAACATTCTGATGTAAGTGATTAAGTGCTACAAATGCTTGCTTAGGAACTAACATATCTGTTTCACCCCAAACTAGTACATCTGCTTTTGTACAGTATGTACTATTAAACTCTCTTCTATAATCAGCTATGCTATAGAGAGATTCTTTTACACCCAATCTATTTGGAATACTGTTACAAATTTTTCTAATTTTTGTTATAGCTTTATTAAAATCTGAATCTGAGGTAGGTTTCTCTAGTGTAGTATCGCTGATGATACAGATATCTATTAGTACTTCGCCATCGTAACTCTCAATAGCATCTTTTAGAGAGTCTATGTAGTACTCTATGATGCTCGATTCATACCATTGTATTAATACCCCTATTGCAAATTTTGTTTTCATACTTTACTAGCTATTTCCTCTGCTGCTGCTACACAGTTACCTATTTTACCGCTAAATAAAACTATAGTATCGTCTTTAAATTCAACTATTGTTGGTCTAGCATCTGTATCATCTTTATTAGGTAGAACAGTTCTGACTGTGTACATAGATCCAACATGTATAGCTTTATCTATATCTGGGAAGAACCTCTTGGCAGACTCTATAAATCTTGGTACATTGGTTAGTTTAGGATCTTTTATAATACCTTTATTAATATAGTCTCTGTATGCAGGAGGAACAATGGCCTCTTCGCCTATGTTAGAACTATGGATAGCGTGGACTACATTACCGCCTACATGAAACTTTGTAAAGCCATATGGATCAAAGCACATGAATGGTCCATCCATAACAACTATACTTTTATTTTTATACCTATTAGGGAGAATAAATAAAGGCTTTTCGCATAACTCATACTGATAGTTCTTCTTTACTTTATCAAAATCATTTAAAGAACTATAAGTAGATATAACTTTATATTTGTAATCTGAAAGTTCTTCTAACGTATTTACTTTAGAGTTAAGAAGTAAGTTAATATTACAAGCTTTAATTCTATCCATACATATCTTTCTTAAAGGATCAGGAGCATATAAACTCTCACTGACTTTAACTGTAAGGTCACAGTTTGGCATAGGGTCCACTATTTCCCAATTTAAATTACATTCATCAAGAGTATGTAAATAATCTCTAGGAGTAGTCAAACTATCTTCTGACGCTATAGAGTAGTAATGTTCTACGTCATTTATTATAGCAGCGTTATAGTACTTTATAAAACTACTTTCATTATCCTTACAGGACATAATAGTATCTTTACTTCTAGGGTAATGGTAACCTCTATGTACTCTGTATTGATTTATACCAGAAGTAGCTGAAAGAATATTATCTTGTTTCTCAAACAGATCAACATGGTATCCTTTATCAGCTAATTTAATTGCTGCTGTTGTTCCATATATTCCTGCTCCTATTACTGCAACTTTACCGTACAGTAATGGTTTAAGCTTCTGTACTATTTTTGTAGCAAAGATAGTCCTATAGTAATTACCTGTAAAATCAGCTTCACTGGTAAGTACAGCTGTTAGCATAGTCTCTAAAGCATCTGTATTTGTTGTAGGTTCTATGTTATGAGTCTTCTTTTTATACCAATCGAAATTGTAATCAAAATGATATAATTCTTTTCCGAATTTCAAAGTAAATTCTTTTTCTAACTTTTCATTCTTGATTATATTAAGCTTAAACTTAGTACCTATACCAGCAGTATATATAAGATAAAAATGATGGTATGCTATCCTATCTAATATATTAGAGTAAGCATAGCCCCATTTTTTATAAGTAAATTTATTAGTATGTGTAATATGTTCATAATTAAGAACATCATCAACATAGAATAAACAGCTATTATCATTAGCCAACTTATAAAGTTCTTCTACAGCCTCATAATTAAATGCAGCAGGCTTCTCACAAAAAACATTAGTACCTTTTGTAAGGAAATGCTTTGCTTGTTCATAATGAAACTCACTAGGGCTTGCTATAACTACCCATTCAGATTCATAGTTCCACCATTGGTCTTTTGAACCAAGTACCCATTCTATTTCTACTCCTTCGATTAACTTTAACTTAGAAAGTATCTTAGAGCCGAATTTACCTTTACCTATCTGACCTACTCTAATGCTCATATAAATATTTGTATGTTTTTTCCATCCAATAAGGAACCGTTTCGTCTTTATTAGGAAGACCGTTAAAGTGCATCACATACCCTGCTTTAGTATGTTGCATCTCTTCGTTTAAACATTCTTTAGCAGCCATACAACTCATATTATAACTGTAAGGCAGCGCTTTTATTTCTACATTATGTTTCCTTAAAAGATAGTTAAGGGGAGTTTGATCTGTTCCTACACCGTATGTCTTTTGACACCAACTAATCATATCTGAATTCTCTGTATAGAACTCTCTCATAATTTTAAAGAAGTCTCTATGTTTATTATTAACAACTTGAAAGCCGCTGTTAAAGTACTCGTACCAGTTAAAGATAGGTTGGTCAGTAAATAAATGTTTATTATAATTTTCCATAGACCTAATAATCCAATCAAAGTTTCCATCATCATGAACCATAGTATACTTGTTATCTGTAAGGGTAAAGAAATCAGGTGCATCTGGATGAATTATTGTATCGGCATCTACTATGCATATCTGATCAAACTTTAATTCATTAGAATCTAATATATCGAATAGATAATACCTCTGCCATATAACTCCCATATAGCTCATATCAGTAACCGGTTCTTCCATAGTAAGTATCTCATGGTCATACTTTTTACAGAAGTGCTTCCAGCTATCTATTGATATTTGGTATTCTTTTTTTGTCTTACCGTCTTTCTTTATGTCTATTATAAAAACTAAATTTTTACTCATAATGTCCTTTATATTGTTCCCAAACTTGCTTCATTATCTTTATCCTATCTTCAATACCAAATCCAGTAAAATGCCATATGTTAGCATACTTAATAAAGAACGGGGTCATATCTTCGTTCAATTGCCAGTTATGTTTAAACATATCTTTTTTATGAATTGAAAATAAATTCCATGTAGGAGGAATATGTTTTACCTTTATATTATGTTTAGTAAGCATAAAGTTTAATACCGTTTGCTCTTTTCCTACTCCTTCCTTAGAATCTAAACTTGTACTATTTGTTTCATAAAATTTTATTAAATCATCATAAAAGTCTTTATGTTTATAAGAAAAGAAACTTACACCTGCATTAATATAGTTTGAAATATCTAATGATGTACCAGGAAAAAATTCTTTATAAACATTTATTGAATTAAGAATCCATCTTAAAGAGCTTCTATCTACTACTCCACAGTATTCATCATCATATAAATCGAAAGGATTAGGTGCATCCCATTTGACCATTGTATCAGAATCGACATATATAATCTTATCATACTTATCACCTACTCTTTCAAAGATAGTATGTTTATTCCAAACAGGATACTTATACCTAGCTTCATGAGTATCTATAACTAAAAAATCTATATCTTTTTTACCGCACCAAGCTTTCCAACTATTAATACAGTATTGGCTATAATCATTATTACGAAACTGAGATGTATTATGATCTATCGCTATGGTATAAATTAGATTTTTGCTCATACTATAGCTCTTCCTTTCATTTGTTCCCAATCTCTTACTTCTCTTACTTCATCGTTTTTATCTCTAGTAGCTTTCATCATTATAGGATCTACTCCTGCTTCTTCTGCTACCTTAATTAAAGCATTGAGGTCTTTAGGAAGACAGTGCCCACCAAAACCACAGTACCCATCAGGTCCTTTTACTGCCCAATGGGAAGTTCCTAATCTATCATCGTGTAATGAATACTCTAATACTTTATCATAATCTAATTCTAATGCTTGTGCTAGTTGATACATTTCATTAGCAAAAGATACTTTATTAGCTAAGTAACAGTTAGTAATATACTTAACCATTTCAGCATGTTTAGAGCCTGTCTTAACAAAGTGTATCTTTTTAAATGCTACTGAATATATTTCTTTTAATCTAGTAGTTGCAGGTCTAGGTCCCCCTAGTATAATTCTAGTTTGATTCTCAAAGTCTTCAACTGCATTTCTTTCAGTTAAGAATTCTGGGTTAAAAACTACGCTTAAATTACGAAACTTAACGTTTAGTTTTTCTGTAGTTCCAGGTGGTACAGTAGATTTTATTACAACAATCTTACACTTGCCATGTTTATTTAGATCTTCTATAGTTTTTTCGACTATACCTGTATAGCAAGAACCGTCTTTATCCATAGGAGTAGGAAGACAAACGAATACTATTTCAGCATCCATTACTTGTTCTTTTGTACTGTTACATTTACTTTCGTCTAAGTCGTATGTGTACACTTTAAAATATGTTTTGAACTTCTGGTATATAGCATTACCTACAAAACCTTGTCCTATAATTCCTATCATAACTTTTCTATAATTTTAATTTGGTTTCTTGTTATTGTTCCTACTTTTTATATTATTCAAAAAAGTATTTAATTTATTAAGATTCATTCTAGTATCAGTAGGTACGTGAGTAGGAGGCTCTACAACTTTACTATCAGTAACTAGACTTGATAAGTACTTATTACCTGTTCCTACGTTATAGGTTCCTTCTGCACTATGTTTAATTAGTTTAATGACCAATTCAGCTATTTTATTTACTCTGTCTCCAGATGTTTTTGTTTTCCATACTTCTGGGTGATTAAAATCATTAGGTTTATGTAGTAATCTACATATAAGATACGAATTATTTCTCAATTTTACATACTCATCAGCTAATAATTTAGTTAGAGCATAATAACTATCGTGAGGAATAGCGTTATCTTTTTCAGTAGGAATATTTCTATTGTTAGCATATACATACTCTGTAGATATTTGAACTAGTTTTTTATTTAAATCCCTGCAAGCTTCACTTAAATGAGCTACGAATAAATAATTTACATCAAAATGCTCATCGTAATCATCAGTATAGGTATCTGTGTTAGCTATACAGTTAACTATAATGTCATAATCCTTTATGTAATGTTTTTTAATAAAGTCTATCCCCGTTACTGCAAACGTACCAGCTCTTCTTGATATACTATCCCAACCAGTTTGTTTCTTTAATTCAGACCCTAGAATTCCATCACCTAAGATTAAAACTTTCATTTATCGAAAAATTCTTTTACTTTACTACATACATAGTCTACATCGCTTATTGTCATACCGTGATGAGCTCCTAATAAAAATCCATTCTCCATAATAAGATCAGAATTTTCAAATGGCTGTAAGTACTCTCTATAAACTGGATGTCTAGTTACATTACCGGCAAAAGTTACTCTTGTTTGAATATTATTAGTTTCTAAAAAATGCAATAATTCAAATCTTTGTTCAGTTTGTAATGGTAAAGCTAACCAATTAGGTTTTATGGTATCATCAGGAAGTATAAGATCTCCTACACCTTTCAAGTTACTTAGATATCTTTCTATATTAGCTCTCCTAATATCTTTAAAACCTTCAAATCTTTTTAATTGAACAATACCAAAAGCAGCATTCATTTCACAAGCTTTCATATGATAACCTAAAACAGAATACAGAAATTTATGATCATAAGCTATTCCATCTACTTTATGGTTAAATCTATCAGACATAATTTCTGAATCGTCTCCTAATCTACCCCAGTCTCTGTACTGAAGACATTTAGTAACATGTTTTTTATCGTTAAACATAACCATTCCTCCGACTCCTCCTGCTGTAATAACATGAGAAGCGTAAAAACTAGTAGTAGAAACATCAGTTTCTCTTGTTCTTGTAATAGTATCGGCAGAATCTTCTATTAAATAGATATCCTCTCTACCTATATCTTTTAAATCATTTTTAAGAGATTTCCATTGTGGTTTATTTCCTATAAGATTTGGCAACATAAGTGCTTTAACATCATCTGTAATAGCATCTAAAATCTGTCCTCCATCAGCAACGTAATCATTTAATCCTACATCAACAAATACGGGTATAAATCCTAACTGTATAATTGGAGCTAAAGTAGTAGCAAACGTACATGCTGGGGTAATAATTTTACTACCTTTAGGTAGATCTAATGCCGCAATAGCAAGTAAGCATGCTGATGATCCTGAGTTAACAAATACTCCATACTTCTTTCCAAATTTATTGGCTATTTTTCTTTCAAACTCTTGGCTTTTTTCACCTTGGCCTCCTAGCCATCCGCTTCGTAAAGATTCTTCTACTGCTTTAATTTCTTCTTCTCCGTAAGATTCGAACTTGTAAGGGGCATACCATATTTTTCTTCTTTTCATATTATTAATATAAGATTATTTTAGTAATTAGACAACTTTTTTATTATACTCTGATTAGGATCAGTCCATAGCTCATGATCTCTAATATGTTTAGGGTGAGGTAATTTACTGAAGAATTTTACCCAGCCATGAGATAAATCTCTTTTACCTTCTCTTACACATAGTTCATCATACTCATATTGGTCACATTTATCCATTTCTTTCTTAAAAAATTCCCAGTAACCTGGAGGGCGAGCTAATTGATCACATCTAAGATCTCTGTACTTTCCTGGTCTAATCCATGCATAGTGGTAAGTAATTAGGTCGGTAGGAAAAAGCATTCCATAGCCTCCATCTGCATTATGGTAATCTGTAGTCATAAAGTTTTTAAGCATATCTTTATACTTTACTCCTCCTTTATCATATCTAAAACAAATACGTCTGGATTGATAATTACCTTCATGGTTATATTTTTTATCTTTTAAGTATATCTTTAGTCTACTCTTTTCGGCATACCAGAAATTTTGCATATAATCTATCCAAATAGATCTAAATCCTTGACCAGGTTCTAACTGATCGCAGTATCCTTGTATTTCTTTAGCTGTATTTTCATGATGAAATATATCTCCTTCGTAAGGAAAGACGAAATCTCCTTCTTTAATATCAATATTTAATTCTTTGAAGTTATTTGTAGCTTTAATATAGCACTCAGTAGAATTATCACAATCTGAGTAATCCATTTTGTTAAGGATAATATTAGTATTAGGATAAATTTTTTGATATTTTTCGATAGTCTTTTCTAACTCTAAGTAATCAAATGCTCTTATTCCTTTACCGTCAAGAGTGTACTTATCTCTCCATACTTGATCTATGTTCTTATTACCCTCTGTGCCATTAGGAAACATACCTTCGTTGTACACAAGATAGTCTGGATTAACAGTATCTATTATGTTAGGTATTTGATGTTTAATCAAATGATGTTCTCCAAATGTAGGTACAAAAACTACTTTCATACTTTCTTATAAATTGTTTTATGCTTATCAGATAATATATTGTTAGGCTTTTCTTTTGAATAGTAATAAAGTGCTATTGATTTTCTATATACTCCTTCAGGTGTTTCTAAAGGTATCGGGTGACCGTGGTAAGCGATAGTATCTCCATCAGGTTGAGTATTAAAGATAACTATTCTATTGAAAGATGGATAAACTGATTTAACAGCATGAGTAAGTTCTGTGTCCCATAGTTCTAACTGCCCATTATATTCTTCTTTCCATTCTTTGCTAAGGTAAATAATTATATTTAATCTTCTATGAAGGTCAGGCATTTGGTCTGATATATTAAAATCAGCATGTACATTTAAAAAACCTCCTTTAACTATTTGGTGTAACCCTCCGCCAGCTAATTCATTATCTCCTATAAGATTAGGTATACCAGTTAAGTCAGATACTTGAGATAAAAATTCATCAGAGTTAAGATACTTTATAAACTTATCTATAGTTGGTAAATTCTTTTTTATAACTTCAGAATCTTGACACATAAGTTTTTTACTATTTTCATCATTAGATTTCCAATTAAATAAAGGAGAATCTTGAGAAGGAAATTCTTGATAAACTTTTTCTAACATATCTTCATCAAAGAAGTTATCTAAACTAATATGTTCGAATGGTTCGTTACTCTTAAACTGAGAGTTAAGTTCTTTTAAGTTATAGTTGATCATTTTTTAATTGGTTTACTACTTGGTTTACATCAGCAATTAATTTTCCTTCATCAAATGTTCTTTTTTCCCCTATGTAATTATAACCTCCTTGTAAATTAATTTCATTAAATAATTCTTTTATTTTTTTAAGAACTACTTTTACTACATTTACTTGATGGTATGCTTCTGTATTCTTATTTTGTTTGAATTTAAAATTATATTCTTTTATTCTTTCTGTAGCCAACCTGTCCATATAGGCACTGAAAGAATCTATATTGGTAACTCTTTTATTAGATTCTCCTTCAGGGATACCGGCTATTTGTTCAAGTAACTTATCTATTTCATTTTTCATCTTGCCTCTGCTCTCATTAGCCTGTCTTAATCTAGCTTCGTTAATCATAAACTTTTTAAGTGATGGTTCTCCTTCAGTTTTAGTATAGTAAGCATCTCCTACATCTAAGTCGTTTATAACTAGAGTTTCTATACATTCAATTAATTTTAATACAGTGTCATGTTTACCGTACATACCGCTGATGGCTTTTATTATTTCTTCTCTGCCAGAAACTTCACAGACTCCTTTACCGTTCTTATTATAATTGGCTACTATACTTACTATGTAGGTATCTAAATTATTAGTTAAATTTATCATGTTAATGTATCGTAATAGTTATTTTGATGCTCTTGTCTTTCTATAGTTTTATGATGATATAAGGAATAATGTTCTTGAGCAGGTAAAGCTGCATAAGTCGAATAACCTTCTAATTTTTCATGAACTTTATTAACCCATTTAATTTCTTCTTTATTTTTCCATATACGCCATTGATAATCTGGATAATTAACCCATCCTGTATCGTTAACCGCCCATCTCCATTTTGCTATATGTTCTTTAGTCAAGCCTTTTACTGTATTTACTCTGGGAACTAAATATACTTCATTATTAGGGTTACCTTTTAAAATTGTAGGAAGATTTTTTATAAGAGCCTCGTTAGGGATCTCATCAGCATCTATCTGAAATATATAATCACCAGAGCATAAACTTGTAAGTTTATTTTTCCAATCAGCAAAGTGATGAGCAAACTCACCAGCATGCCAAGCATATTCAGAGTTAACTGATTTAGCTCTAAGGTACTCTTCTACTCCTTTGCTACCGTTTTTACTATCAAATAGAATAACTATTTCATCGTCCAATCTTTTATTGTCTAAAAGAAAAGTTACTAATGTTTGAATTTCAGTAGCTTCGTTACATACTGTAATAGCATAACTTATTTTCATTGCTTATAGAAATCTATATATTCCAATGCTGTCATAAAATCATTTTGAGGATATTTCTTTAAATTTGCCATATCCATTTTATGAGTTTGATCTTTAGGAAACTGCTTAATTTTTCTATCATCTTCTGTAATAGGAACTGCTTTAACAGCAGACCAACCCCATTCTTCTTTATTGCTACCATCCAAAAATACCATACCTTTTTCTGGTATGCTAATTGTAGCTGGTGCCCATACTCTTTTATCTTTATCGGTATGAAGTAGGTCTTTATATAACTCAGGAGAGGTTGCTAATAAATCATTTACTACTTTAGAACCTTCTGTCATAAGGGTCGATGTAGTAAACCCACTACCAAAACATAACCATGTTTTTATTTGGTTACCTTCTTGTTCAAATGATTGTTCATAACAAGCATTACTACCGAAAGGACCTTCTACTAATTGATCTTTATTTAATTTCATACTTTTTTAAGTTTAGGAAGTTTAATAGCAGGTGGTGTTGATGCACCTGGTTTATTTAATTTAGGAAGTGAAAGCTTTGGAAGAGTAAGCTCTACTTGTTGAGCAAATTCAGGTATGGTACTTTCAAATATCTTTTTTAATTTAAAGACCATGTTATCGAAACTGAAATTTGTTTTATTTTGATGTCTTAGTTTTTTAGCATAAGTAATATATTTCTTATAATGTTTAAATATATTCTTATATGCTTTTCCAACTTCAATAGAGTCAGCTTTAAACCAAGCAGCTTGAGATAACAATACATTTTTTTGAACTGATGATGGGTGAAGTTGTTCTAACTTACCATTAAGAAGAGTAGCATATTGTTTATCTAAAAAATCTAAATGACCAGACCATCCTGAAGCTATAATTGGTTTACCTATCAAGCTAAATTCAAGCAATGGTCTACCAAAACCTTCTCCTCTTGTAAGCGATACCATAGCTTTAATCTTAGGGTGATTGTATATATCGTTAATTTCACTATCAGTTAAGTCTCCATGTATCACATATACGTTAGGTAATTTACCTTTAACAGTATTCTTAATAGATTGGATTTTATTTAACAGAGTAGACTTATCCATTAATGAAGTATTAGCATGAGAAGTTTTTAAAACTAAAGCTGGTTGGTTGGTCTTATTTTTAAATGTTTCTAAGAAAGACTTAATAGTAAAGCCTATATCTTTTCTATCATGACCATACTCTCCTTTTAACCAATGTCCAACAACTAAAAAACAAAACGATTCTTTAATCATAGACAAATCAAAACTTGAATTCTTAGGTAAGTACTTATCTAAGTCTGCTCCTTCTAATAATACTTCAATTGGTTTATTAACCTGTACCTTAGAAGTAATTTGACCAGTTTTATTATCTTTTACTTCCCAAGCTGTTTTTAAAAATACATCTTTACTGTGCTCAGAAGATGTCAATGTTAGATTCATTCTATTAACTCCTTGAATCCAACTTTGATCTACTAAAGTTGCTTCTATACCTGCTGTTACTCCTATACTATACTCACCTACGGGTTGAAATTCATTAGGAACTGTTATCTGTATCCATATTTCAGGTTTCTTATCTACCTGAGGAACTATTAAAGAGGATAGTTCACCCTCGTTATGATCGTTCAAATAGCCGAATCTAGTATTACCCCATCGTTGAGATAGTAATTTTACATTATACTTATCTAATTTTAGAACTGCTTTTATAAAATCCCTTGATCTTGCTCCGTAGCCTGAATAAGTATCTACTGGAGAGCTTATAAACATTGTTGGTTTATTCATATTAATATCCTGTTAATTTATGAGTTACTTTAAGCGATGGTGCTTTATCAACATGAAAGACTTCGTGTCTAGGTCTAGGTTTAAAAGTTGCTAAAGTTTCATCTATACTATTAATCATATTTTTACACATATGGTCTGCTGTCATTTGAGCTTCGTCAGACTGAGCCCATAAACTACCAGCTATCCCTCTTCTATCTCTTTCTTCTTTTGGAATATCATATACCTTTTTTATAGCAGCAGCTATATCCTCAGGGTTAGACCTATCGTCGTATATATAAGGAGTCATAGGAGACCCTGCTAGAGAAATATTAGAAGGGAAAACAGGTACTGCCCATTCGCCACATTTTTTATAAGTACCTCTATGATTAGAAGGAAAGTCAGCATCGAAGTCTATCCAATCACCATTTTCATCTTCAAATCTTAATTGATCTTGCATTCCTCCTGTTGCTGCTCCTATTATCATCGTACCAGACATCATTGATTCTGTTAAAGATAATCCCCATCCCTCATTAGATGAGATTAAAGTAGTAACATCACACATATTATACATAAAGTTCATTTGAGCAGATGATATTTTTGCAGTAGAAAAATAAACATTACCTTCTGGGTACACAGCTTCTTTTACTGCTTTTAAATCTGTACCGTGATTATTAGAAACTTCTGTATGCATTATTAATCCACATCTCTTTGCTTTTTCTTCTCCTATCATATCACAGAAGAATTTAAATGATAAGATAATGTCACCTGGTCTCTTTCTGTGAATATTTCTTGAGTTAAAATAAACTAAGAAATCTACATCTGGATTATTAATAGTCTTTTGTTTAAACTTTACAAGTTCTGGGTATAGGGGATTTTCTTTTACTATTGGAAAGAAATGCTTATTATTAATTCCATGAGGAACATAATTAATAATTTTATCTATAGCTTCATCACCTAGTACTAATTTATTTATATTAACAGTCTGTTTAGATATACCCATTAAACAGTCTACAGAGTTATAATAATCTCTATTATATACTGGAGCAGGATAGTCATCCCAAATATTTAACCATACGATTGGAATTTTATTTCTTATTTCTCTTTCAATTTCAAATAACCAAATCCAGTATCTAGGGTCAGTAAAAATAAAAATAGCATCTGGTTTTTCTTTTTCTAGTAAGCTTCTAATTAAGGTACTATTTCCATAACCTTCAAAAGGCATAATATGCACTTTTGCATCAGTTATACCTGCATTTTTATTTACGTCATCAGAAATGTCTACAAGTTTTCCATTCTCTGGATGTTTAAGAGCAGCTCCAACTTGGAACCAATTGTATTTATGCGCTGATCCGACCACTAATTCCCTAGACATTGTTGCTATCCCAGAGTGCATTCTTAAATCATCACTAAGTAAAAGTATTTTCTTTCTTTTACTCTTTTCAATATAACCTTCTACCATTATTTACTGTATTTAATATTATTTTGTTTATGTATCTTATCCTTAAAGGTCTTATCAGTAAGGTATAAATAAATTGCACGATCTGCAAGCTTTTTAAAAGAAAAATTTTCTTGAAGGCAAGCCATTTTAAAATGATCGAAAAGGGGTTGAGTAATTTTAACCGAAGTTAATTTTTCATTTCTTATCATAACTATATATCTTTATATATTTATATATAAATAGGCTAAAATCCCGAAAATGGTAAACAGTGATCACACTTACCAAGAGGAGACTTACAGCTATGGTCTATATCTAAATACTTACCTTTATCATCTAATACATTAGTTAAAAAATTATTCATAGACTCTATAACTTGTTTAGTTTTTCTAGGGCCTGAGTTAGGTTTAAACTCTTGAACTCTTCTTTGCATAGATGCAAATTCAGCATCTTTAGGTACTCTTCTTTTAACTATAAAGAACTCTACATTAATCTTACTAGGGTCTATGTTAAATTGCTTAGCAAAGAACTCTCTATATAAGATAACCTGAGCAGTTAGGTTAGGATTCTTTTTGTAAGTATCATTCCATCCTCTAGTAGAAGTCTTTATATCCATAACTGTCCAAGTATCAGTATTAGGGTGATAGAAGACTAAGTCAACTAATCCTTTAAATACCACACCTGGTTTAATCTGCTGATATAATAATGTCTCTACTCCTGCAAGCTTCATAGTCTTAGTACCGAAGTATATAGACCTCTTCTTTTTAATAAAGTCTAATATATGTTTACCGTCTAACCAAAAGCTATTAAGTTCATCTGCATTAGAGTAGTGCTCATGACCGTTAACTGCCTTACCTGATCTATATGCTTTAATCATATTGTCATATAAAAGGTTATTAATATCTATTTCATTAGCATCTTTAACAGAGTTATGATACATTACCTCTAAGTAATGCTGTAACGTTTCATGAAATGCTGTACCAAAAGTAGTATAGATATTTTGAGTAAACGGTACTGCTCTCTTTCTATATTGCATATCCCATAACTTAGGACATTTGTTATAAGTGCTAATAGAACTATACGAAATGTGAGTTAACTTAGAAGGTGTTTGTTTGATTTTACTCTCCCAAACGACCTTCACAGGTCCTTTTAGTTTTCTTTTCAATATATTTTATTTAGATTTCTTCCATAAACCCTTTTGTACTATCTGAGATATAATACCATAGTTACTTAAGTCTTGAAAAGTATCTATTAAAGATTCGTTGTGAGCTTTTCTATTTGATAGAATCATATTCTTCCATCTATTTACTTTATCTGATATTCTATACCAGAGTCCAACTAAAGCGAAGTCAACTTCTTCTTGATTTACTAATTGAGTACCAGCGGCTACATTACCCATACCGTAGTCTAAATGCTTCTTAGCAAATAGTTCAAACTGTTCGTCTGATATATCTTTATAGGCTTTGTAAATAAGTGGGTACTCTTTTTTTAGTACCGGGAGGGCTTTTATAGGTTCTTTCATATAATTAAGATAAGAAAAATATCTATAAGAACCAACTACATATAGATAATTCTGCTGTCGTCTCCTCTATTAATTTTACCTCTTCGTCCATCAGCAAGAGTAACAACAATGCTGTTAGGTTTAGTTTCAAATCTTGGTTTCTTATCTAAAAAAGTTCTAGTACCGTCTTTTTCTATAATCATGTACTTAGCATAATTTTTTGTAAAGTCTTTAAAATCTCCAGTAGACTCTTCTTCTATTACTTTACTATCTTTATCGTAATGATCTCCATCATTACCATTCTGACCTATAATATTCATTCTGTTTTCATCATAATCTTCAGGAAAGATTCTGCTCTCTTCTTTAGATACTTCTTTTTCACCGTATATGTTTTTTAATTTCCTAGGGTAAGCTATATCAAAAGCAAAATTAGCAGCTACAACTAATGAAATTGCTAAAGGATCGAATACAAAAATAATTACTAATAAAAGAATATTAATAATAACATCCATTGGAGTATCTGTTAAACCGGATAAATATTTTAATGGTCCTAATTCTCCAGCTATCTCTGAATTATTATTTAGGTTAAGTATTTGTAATTTAAATTTTTGTAAGCTATCAGCAGCTATCTGTCTTTTTTCTTGAACAGCTTTTCTATTCTCTTCTTCAACTTCAATACGTTTCTGCGAAAGCCTAAGTTCGGCAGTAGAGATGGTTGATCTAACGCCCCCAGAAACCGTGGTGTCTCGTACCTGGATCGACTGAGCCTTGGCATTAGAAAGAATAGCAATATTACTGCTAATTTGTGTAAGCTCTTTTTCGTAGCGTTGTATATCGTCTTCATAAAATTGTGCTTTATTATCTAAAAATTCTATTTTATTTTCATTAATTAGTAAGTTAGCATAAGTATCTTGATATGCTGCACTTAAAAATCCATAAATACCCATACTAGTAATAACTACTAATACTATAGCAGCCACAATAAGATACGCTCTAAGAGCTTTATTTATAGTATCCCAGTACTGGTATAAAAGCGATGCTATAACTAACTTAGCTACTTCTAAAGAACCAGCCATTATAATTACTTCAAATTGTGCTCCTGCAAATAGCTTACTTAATCCATATACTGAATAAAATGCTGCTGATGCAGATACTGATAGAGCAGAAAAGGCAATAATAAAAGGAAATAAACCTTTTTTCACATTTTTCCACATAATATTGTTTATTATAAATAGTTAAGTTAGTTGCCAATCACTTGAAGGAGTACGGCAGCTAATCCTATTGCAGATCCTATTTGGTAGAGTTTCTTTTGCCTATTAGCTTTTTTTAAAGCTGATTGTAGATCTTTAGATAAGTCAGCTTGAGTGTCTATTTGACTATCTTTCTGTAGTATAATGCTGTTTAAAGTAGAAGTTTGAGTCTTAAGATTATTAACTAAATCCGACTGTGTGACTAACTTTTCGTTAGTAACTGATATCAGCTTAAACATAGCATCTAATTCTTTTGAACTAGCATCTCCTTGTATTAAATCCTTTATAACTAATTTAGCTATAGGGTTACTTAACTGTATCGTTTTCGTAGAGTCTGCCTTTATATCGTTCTGCGAAAAACTGCTCAAGCATATCATCACCGAAATAATCGATAGCATCAAGCTTTTGTTTAGTTTCTTTTTTAATAACATTTATGTTTCTATTTAAATTATCTATTTTAATATCGTAAGCTGCTACTGCTTTCTCTAGTTCTTTAGATTCTACCTGTAAGCTATCATTAACTGTTTCTAATGATAAAATTTTTTGTTGAAGAATATTAATTTGAAGTTCATACTTAGCAATATCTATAGTAGGTTTTTTATCTATTATATAGAAAATAGCTAAAGTAGTAAGACACAGTAATATAACACTTGTTCTGTTCATTATTATAATATAAGAAAACTAATTCGATTAAGCAACTAGTGCTGCTTGAAATCTTTCCCATTCAAAGGCTGATCCTGGATCTACCTTACCTTTTCTATCTCCTCTAACGTGATCTCCAGAACAATCTGAATGTCTTACAATGTTAGAAGCTGGAATATTATATTGTTTCATCCACCATTTACAAGTAGATAGTGCTGATTCAAATTGAGCTTCCGAGTAAGTACCTGGTTGTTTAATTGCCTGTGTAAAAGAGTAGTACGACTGTTTGCCTGGCACTAGTAACTCAAAGCCTAAGTAATGAGAGTTTAGGTTAGATAACCCATCCCATTTTGATTTACCGGCATGAAAAGCTTTACCAGGAGAAGAGATCATTTTCTCATAAGTTCCATCAGGGTGAATAAATCCATGTACGGATAATTTTAACTCCTTTAAGAAATCGTGGGCTGTTATCCACTCGTCCTTCCATTGAAGGTATTCGCCCATACTATGTATTACTATTCCTTTTGGTATAATTGCCATCTTAACTACATTATTTAAAATTTACTTTCGTTTAATAGTTCATCTATAACTTCTTGAATGTCTTCCCATGAATCCTTTATAGCAAAATCTAAACCTGCTTTAAAATGTTTTTCATCGTACCCGTCAAAAAATATAATAATATGTGGAATTGTTCTAACTTTATGGTCTTTTTTAGCTTTAGGTGATTTAGAAATATCTACTTTATAGTATTTAATACCTTTTAATTTACCCCAATCACTAAATGAATTAGAATCATTAAATGAGGCCCAAAACTCTACAACTACTATTGAAATGTCATCATCTTGAAAAGCTGATCGACCATTTATAGCTTCTTCAAAATTATCATCAGTTAAGATTTGCTGGCTGAAATTGCTCAGTGAAAATAATAATAATAATGCAACTATTAAATTTTTCATGTTATTATCTTTTTTGAAGATCAAACAACCTCTCATCTATCTTCTTAAGTTGTTCTTTTATTTCTTCTACATCATCCTGAGTATTGATAATTGCATCTCTAATAGCTTCATCTTTCATTTGAAATTCTATTCTTTGAATCTCTGGTGCTGGAAGTTCTTTAGCTTCTTCAATGTCAGCTTGGAGTGCGAACCACATTCCTATTAAAGATGATAGCCCTACTACTATTAATCCAATTGTTTTAAGGTCTAAGGTAATCTTAGTCTCCTCTCCTATTTGTTTTGCCATTTCTTAGTCTAATAAAAACCCATATGGAGTAGATGTTATATCTTGTCCTATTGGAAAGTTTTCTAATCTCATTGATACTGTCATTGTTCTCTGAATATATGGATTGTAGAACTCTCCTTCAACAGTTAAACAAATTAATGAAGGGTCATAAAAATTATCTTCATCTGGTTTAACAATTTCTCCTACTATTACTTCGTTCCAAACTATATACTCATCGTTACCAGGTATTTCTACACCAGCATATTTGTTATCTGGGCTTTCCCAAGTGTAAGTACCTACATCCAATAATGAACCATCATCTACTGCATCTGAATCTAATAAGTACATTGCAAAGTGTTGTCTATCTAACCTTGCTTCACCATCATCTATTTGAAGATATAGAATAAATATTTTTCTTAGTTTACCATTAGCTCCTAATTGTTCTCCTCCAAAAGAAGTTACTATAGAGTATCTTTCATAGGGGTCAAATGAATCTCCATCTAAACTTATTTCAAATAATAGTTCTCTTTCTTCTGCTACATCATCTTTGGAACATCCAAGGAAAAGTATAAGCGTTAAAAATAGTATTAATTTTTTCATTATCTTTCTTATTTAAAGGTATAATTTAAACCGAATGTAGATTGATATAATTCACTATCCCACATCTTTGTATATTCACCTTCAACAAATATACCTATATTTTTTCCTACTTTCCAACCAAATGCTATTCCAGCTGAATAATCATCCCATTGTTCTTGATCGTTATCTAGTACTAATCCACCCTTTCCCCAGTTATTTCTATTTAGGTAAGAAAACTCTTCTTCTCCTTTAAAGTACTTATGGTAAGGAAGTATGTAGTTTGCATAACCATGTAACCAGAAGTCTCTTTTATAATGATAAAAATCAAATCCAACGATAGGAGCTACTTCAACCCATGAGTCTAATTCCTCCCAAGCTTCGTTATTATACCTATTCATCAAATCTCCGAATACATTTTCTCTAAAATCAATGTCAGAATATGCTACTATTTCTCCGTTTTCATTTTTCCAAATCCAATCTTGAGTTGTAGCTCCAGTATTAACATCTGTATAAGTTGTAAAATGGTCTGAATAACCATATTCAAATCCTAAAGTGTACCAAGGATTTGCTGGGTATTCAAATTCTTCATCAGTGTTAGGATCTGTGTACATTTTAGTTTCATTTAACCATATTTCAATTGGATTGTATCCATATGCTCTTTCATGTCCTCTTGCTATTGCTCCAGCTGATATAGAAAACTTCTTACCTATTGGTAGTCTAGCTCTTACTTCTGCTGAGAAGTACTCTAGGTTTATCTTATCTTCTTCTCTGCTTTCAAGTTTAACAATATGATACTTACCTGTATGTTTTAAAAACAAGTGATGGTTCTGAAATTCTTCACCTCTCCATCTTTCTTTTTCAAAATGAATCTGATACTCTAACCCTTTAACTGCTGATGTTGGAGCTGCAAATGTTAGTTGGTTCTCTGTTCCGTCGTAAAAGTTTTTAGGTTTTCTTTCGTAATCATATCTTGCTAGTTTTCTAATACCAAATCCAAGTCTATAATCGAATGGATATACTGGTGTAACATCTATTACATCTGGTATAGAATATAAACTACCATCTTGGTTAGTTCTTACAAAGTAAGATGGTGCTGCTGCTTCAATAGAGTTAGATATATCTCCAGCAACATAAACTGTACCGTATTTTAAGAAATCGTCGTATATGGATTTAAAAAGGTTAGGTTTATCCTGAGCGTTAGCTGCGGTGCTAAGGCATAACAGGGTGATTAGTATTAATTTTTTCATAATAAATATTTTTATTTTTTACTGCCAAATATTTTTCCTGCTTCTGCTATACCGAATGAACCAAGAACAATATATACAAAAGAATCGTATATAAATTCATTGATTACTAAATCTTCACCTACATAACCTGTAACCAGGTCTGCAACTGCAAAAAGTACCATAATAGCGAATGCCATGAAACCAACTACTGATTTTTCGTTGATATCATTTTTTTCTTTGAATATGTCTGTAAAAGCCATCCATTTAAGTTTTAAGTTATTAAACATACGAAAACAAGTTTAGGTGTAACGGTTTAATAATAAATAGCTAATATGACTAATAAAAAAGAGGCCGAAGCCTCTAATTATTTATCTGAATAAATTTCATCTTGTAATCCGGAGAATAATCTACGAACTGAGATCCTTGATCTCTTTGGGTCTGAACTCTTCATTGACGTGTCCACAGTCTCGGCAGTTAAAGACCGGGATGGGGATGTAGGATGTTTTGCCTGTTCCTGTAAGGATTCCTGAGGCTTTTCTGAGAATGAGTCCTTGTTCAAAGTAGACTCCTCCGCATTTTTCGCAGGTGACTGATTGGGTTTGGGTGATATCGACATTTAACTGGTTGTGCATAACTTGTTTTTTTATACTAAGATTATTTCTTAGCTTTAGGCTTGCGACCTCTTCTTTTTCTGCCTTTTACAGCTTTTACTACGTCTTTAACTTCCGCTTTTACAACCTTTGCTCTAGCTTTAACTTCAGCAACTGTTTCTTTGACGTCTTCTACAGCATCTTCTACTGCATCAGGGATTAGATCTCCATCGGAGTCTTTAATTTTTCCGGCTTTAACGAAATAGATAGTCACTCCTCCTGAAACGAGCAATATACCTAGAATAATAAAAATAGTGTTCATAGTAATTGTTTTTAATAAATAGATTGTTTAGACATTTTAGTCGGCTGCCAGTAAGTTCCGTATTTTTTTTCCATTCTAAAATAGAAATCAGCTAAATCTTTAGCACTAGTATTAAGTACTTCTTTATCGTATTGCTCGCTAGTAATTTTAAACTTAACTAAAAACAGACGTTTAATATCATCTAGTTTTCTATCTTCTTCTTTTTCGTGATCTTCTAATAGTCTTTTCATTCTAGCTCTATCTATGGAAGTCTCTTGATGATACTTACTATGATCTACTTCCCCTCCTGTAGTAATAGCAGATAAGTATTTATCATTCATATTATGCTGTACTAACTCCATCTCCATTAGATAGGGACCTACTTCGAAGTCACCATTGAGAATTCTATCTATAAGAGGTTTACGTTTATCGAGAGGTTTATTCTTAGGGGTATAGCTTCTCCACCACATAAATCTATCGTAAGGCTTTTTAAAGTAACGTTTAGATAAAGTACGTTCTATAAAAGACCTAGTAAATTTAGGCTTCATTGGTAAGATATGTTCCATAAGTAAATATAAGAAAATTTACTCAAATAAACAACTATAAAAATTTATATTCAGTAAAGCCGCATTGTCTACTTAATATAGAAGAAGCTCGATTCCAATCATCGTTATATAGGTACTGAATATCTTTATTATAATAGTCAAAATTATATCTAATTCCTTGACGATAAAATTTAATAGCTGAAGAAGCTTCAGGTTTTTCTTTCGATAAAAATGCTCCACCTGCGTAAATCGTATTATCTTCTAAAATACAATTAGAGGATTTCCAGTCTGTAGTTATATGTTTATCGTTAGTCCAGTGCCACCCTAAAGGTTTTTCTTCAAACATCCATAAATGACATACAGAGCCGAATTCAAGTCTTTTTTTAAATTCATCTATATCAGGACAGTCTTTCCATTCCAATTCGTTATTAATTTTCTTTATAACATCAGTAGCATTAAAATACCATTCTCTATAATGATTTTTAGAAAGAGGTTGAAACCAGTACCTATCGTCGTATTCATAACCACGTTGATCAGATTTATGTAACCTTAATTGTGTTTTCATTAGTAAAGTGTTTTTCGTTCTTTAAATTTTTTAGTATAGAAAACTATAAGTGATTTACGTCTGCCTTTAGTGACTTTACTAACTGAATGTATAGTTTTAGCACCATCATAAATAATATAATCACCAGGTTTGTTTAAATCAGCATTCTTATCTCCTATAATAAGGTCTCCTCCTATACTATTTTTTTCTAGGACCAATGATAATGTAGTTCTAGAATTAGTATCAAGATGAGGTTCACCAAAGTCTCCTTTTGAAAATTCAACTGTGTAGATAGATTGTATATCTCTTGTGTTACCCTTAGTGATATCATGTAATAAACTATTTAAGTTTTTATTCTCTATACTGAAGTGAATTAAGTTAACATTTTGAAATCTAAATCCTTTTTCCTCTGTTCTTTTTTTATGAAATGGATTAAGAGCATTTCTTCTTTCCATTTCTTCTACACTAGCTAGAGGGGTAATTGATAGTTGATATAAAATACTATCTAATTTTTCTTTAGATAATTCCTTCTTCATCGCATGCAATTTGAAGTCCAACTAAAAGAGAAGCTCCATTATACTCTTTTTGAACTTCTGCTGCTCTTTCAGTTACTGTAGCTATCTTTCCGGCACCAACTGCTGATGCTATCAATTCTAATATTTCTTTTTCTCTTTTCTCTTCAGGACATAGTAAATTTGATGTAGGATTTTCTAAGTACTTTTTTACTGAATCACTCATTATATAATTGTTTTAGGTTTAATTGGTTTTCTATATTTCTTACTAGGGTGAAGCATATCTCTTAATTTTACTTTATCTAAATCTAAATCAATTTGATCTACAATGCTATTAAAAACAGTTATATCTTCTGAGTATAAGTCTTCATATAGAATATACGATTTTTTATTCAAATAAGCAACTGCCTTAACTTCTTCTACACATTTAGTCATATGTTCAACAACCCATTTATCCATAGTGATATTTAATGGATTAAAAGTATAGCTCATATGCCATTTAGACACTGTAGGGTATTTCGCATTTTTGAGTTCTTTGTTATTTATAGCCCATTGAAAACTTTCTATAGCAAGCTTAGCATTTTTTCTAGTTAAGTAAATTACTTTATCAAATTTACTTATATAGTTCAAATACCATTTACGAGGTCTATGAACACTTAAAACCTTAACAATTTTATTATTCGAAATATTGTTGCCTTTATTATTTATCTGGTCTTCGGTTAAGCCTTTTATATTTAACGGATTGAAAGGTTCTAAAGAGAATTTAAATTTAAGTAACTTAGCTAAAGCATAAGTAAGTTCGGTAGAACCTGATCTAGGCGATGCAAAAATTAAGATTTTCATAAAAAAGTATCTTTAAATATGCTCTTAAATTCTTCGTAACCATTAGCAGCATTTTCTTTCCATTTATCAATGTCACCATCATCACTAACCCATTTGTAACTGTGACAAAAAACTCTAGCTGTTTGACATGCTTTAGCAATACCGTACAACTCCATATCAACAATATCTATATCGTCTCTATAATGAAAAGTATTAGATTGTGCTTTTTTACTTTTATCATAGAAATGATCAGTAGTACAGCAAATTATATCTCCTTTGCCTTGTAAAGTTATATCTACATCGTTAGTTAAATTCATTACGTCTAAATCATTAATGACTTTACCTATCTTAAACACCTCTCCTATAGGAATATCTTTAACAGCCCCGCAAGAGCCAAAGTTTACTACTAATTCTGGTTTATGAATATTAATTAGTCTTGCTGTTTCTACAGCTGCATTGACTTTACCGATACCGGTAATATGTATTTCGTTATCAAACAAATAAGAATCGCCATGTTCTAGATCTGTAGCTGATAGTAGTAAAATTCTACTCATACTTAATTAAAGACTTTACGTTAGAATCTGCTATTCCTATATCAATTAAACAGACCTTGCCGATCACATCATAGCCACACGTATACGCAAGCTCTTCCGCTGCCTCCATTGTACCTCCAGTAGCAAATACATCATCGACTAGCACTATAGAACCAGAACCAGGGGCCATCTCTAATGAACCAGAAGCATATTCATATTGATAGTCTAAAGTAAATAGATTTTTATCTGGCAGTTTACCAGGTTTTCTTATTAACTTAACTCCTCCTTGTCTCATAGCAGCTATACCGGCTGCAAATAAAAATCCTCTTGATTCGATTCCTACCCAGTAATCAGGGGATTCATCCATCGAGCTCATTTGCATGCAAGCATGTGTAAAAGCATCTGAGTTAGCTAATAAAGGTTGAATGTCTCTATATACTATTCCGTCTACAGGATAGTCGTATATTTTTTTAATGTATTTTTTTAGGTCCATACTATAATATATGAAAATATTAAGTTATATCAAACTGTTATTAATAAGTAAATCATAATTATTTTTAACTCCTATCATATTTAAGTTATACTCTTTTGCTAATATTGTAACAGCAGTTCCTTCCCCAAACCCTATACCATTCTTAGCATACCTACTTAAATAGGTTCTAGACCAATCAGCTGTTTCAGAGTTAAAAATGCCTTCAATGTGGGCTTGTAACTCTTTACTACGGCACGCGATCTCTATAGTTTTTGATGAATATGGAAAAGAAAGAAAAGCTTCGGTTATATAATTGAATGGTTTATCTAATCCATGCTCGGTCATAAATGCAAAATACTCTTTATACGCATTATTCCGTCCTTTAAGTCTATTTAACTTTGTTAAATGTTTAGGTATAATAACAGATGAGTAAAAAGCAGAGTCGTTCTCTACTATCAGCTTATTAAAATTAACTCTCAGAAAATCAGCATCAACATAATTTACTCTCTCTTTATACTCCAGCAATAGCTTAAATAAGAACGTTAACTTTGAATAGTAACTAAATTGAGATCTTCCTATTACCTCCTCATATTGGTAACTAATACAATTATCGAAATATTGCGGTTGGTCGGTTAGTACGTGAACGGTATCAATTTTACCTACTTTATTAATCTCTTTACCAAACCTTTTTATAAACTCTGCACCATGACAGACAGTTGCGTATAACATATATAATAAATAGAAAATTTATTGAGACTACCAAACTTTTTAACACTTTTTTTTATATTTATTAAAATATGGGAAGTATTATTGATTTAATAGATTTGTTTAACGAAGATAGAGGTGATTCTATCTTTTACTTCTTTGCTGGTTGTATGGTTGCTATAATTATTTCTGCTTGGTGGCTTGCAAAACGCTCTTTTGATAACCCTGAAAATACTTTCCATAGATATTTCGATGAAAATGGAGATGAATTTGTAAAAAATAAAAAGGGTAAATTAATAAAAAAACCCCACCGATTAGGGTAGGGTTAGTTCAAAATGCGCGTGGCGACTTCGTCGAGAGAGAAAAACGCCCTCCCTACGCTTTAGTAGCCTCCATATTAGCCTTTTTGTAAGGCGTAATTAATTTTTTGATCTCTCCTGCTGCTTTTCTAGCTCTTGCTTGAGATGCTTTAGTAGATCCGGAGTTGTTCTCCTCTAAGATAGCAAACTGAGTTGCTAATTGTTCAAATAATTCGTCTTTCATAATTTAATTTAATTGTGCTAGTTTATCCTAATAGCATACTAGGATCGATACCAGCTGGTTTATCGTCTTTATCTTCAGGGTTTTTAGTTACTACTGCCTCAGTAATAAGTAAGGTTCCTGCCACAGATGCAGCATTTTCTAATGCCAATCTGGTTACTTTAGTTGGGTCTATAATACCTGCTTCAAACATATTAACTATTTCTTTGATTCTAGGATTATATCCTTCCCATTCGTTACCGTTATCTTTAATCTCTGCTTCTATATCGTGTATGTCTTCTATCTCTATACCTGCGTTTGTAAGTATCTTTTCAAAAGGTTTCTCACAAGCATTTATAACAATATCATAACCGGTAGAAATATGTTCATTGCTATCCTCTGGAATATTATGTATTATTTGCATTGCTGCGTTTAGTAGAGCAATTCCTCCCCCGGGTAGAATACCTTCTTCCAATGCTGCTTTTGTAGCATGTAAAGCATCTTCGACTCTATCCTTTTTCTCTTTCATCTCTATCTCTGTATGACCTCCTACATGAACGATAGCTACTCCTCCAATGAACTTGGCTAATCTATTTTGTAGATTCTCTTTTTCAAATGGTGATGTAGATTCATCTATTTGAGTTTTTATCTCTTCTACCTTCTGTGTAATTTTATCTTCTTCTCCTTTAGCGTCTATAATAGTAGTAAATTCTTTAGAAATAGTAGCTTTATTAGCTTTACCCAACCATTTAGTATCAAATTTATCTAACCTCATACCTTTCTCAGAAGAAACAACTTGTCCACCAGTTAAAATAGCTATATCCTCCATGATAGCTTTTTTTCTATCACCGAATTCTGGTGCTTTAACTGCAGCACATGCTAGGATACCTCTCATTTTATTTACTACTAATGTAGATAGTGCTTCTCCATCTATATCGTCAGCAATAATTAATAATGACTTATTTTGTTGAGAAACAGCCTCCAAGATAGGAAGTAACTCTTTGACCTGATTTAGTCTTTTATCGACTATAAGAACGAAAGGTTCTTTCAGTACTGCTGTCATAGAGTTATTATCAGTAACAAAATATGGAGACTTATAACCTCTGTCGAACTGCATTCCTTCAACCGTCTCTAAGTACGTTTCTCCGGTTTTCGACTCTTCTATCGTAACTACTCCATCTCTTCCTACCTTGTCCATGGCTGTTGAAATTAATTCACCAACTTCTGTGTCATTATTAGCAGATATTGTAGCAATTTGTTTTAATTGCGCCTCATCTGTAATTTCTTTTGAATACCCTTCAAGGTACTCTACTACTTTTTTAGTAGCTTCATCAATACCTTTTTTGATTTCTACTGCGTTTGATCCTGCTTCCAGTCTCTCTAAACCTTCTGCTAATATAGATTGTGCTAATAATGTAGAGGTAGTAGTACCATCCCCGGCATAATCAGCTGTTTTAATAGCAGCTTGTTTTACAATTTGAGCTCCTAAGTTTTGTATTTTATCTTCTAAAACAATTGATTTAGCTACTGTAACTCCATCTTTTGTAGATATAGGATTACCCATATCTTGTTCTATAATAACATTACGTCCAGAAGGACCTAAAGTTGCAGTAACTGCATCAGCTAGTTTATTTACCCCGTTAGATAATTCTATCCTTGCAGGGTTTGCAAATGTAATTTTTTTACTCATGATTATATGTCGTTATGTTTAGTTTCTTCCCTAATAACAGCTAGTATTTCTCTATCTTGAGCTACTAAATACTCTTCACCTTCAAAATCTATTCTTAAAGTACCTAATTTAGGAACTAAGACAGTATCTCCTACATGACACGATCTAATAGGAATCATTTTACCGTATTCAGATAATCTACCAGACCCGATGGCTACTACTGTACCCATTTCTGGTTTTTCTTTTCCTAAATCTGGTATTACTATGGATCCGTAGGTTTGTTCTCCTTCATCTAAAGGTTTAATCAGTACTCTATCATTAGAGGGTATTAATTTTTTAGTCATAACTTATTTATTTATTATTAATATAAGATTAATTTATTTAAGAGGCAACTCGAGAGCGGGAAAGTTTAGCTAATTTTCAAAGTTTTTGGTTCTGATCCTTTAGCAAAAGGAATAATAACTTGTAATAGTCCGTTTTTAAATTCAGCTGTAGCTTTACTTAAGTTAAACTTACTATCTATCTTCCAACCTAAGTTGAATGATCTTTTAGCGATGCCTTTGTGAATATACTTTCCAGTATTATCATCGCCGTCTGGTTTATCGTAATTTACTCTAATTATATTACCTTCTATTTGAATATCGATATCTTCTTTTGAGATCCCGGTACAAGCTATATCTAAGCCTAAACCTATTTCTTTTTCGTAAATATCTACTGGGTGAGGTAATTTGGATTCTGCCAACGGTCTGTAAGTGTTGGCGTCTTGGAAAAAATTTCTTACTAAAATGTCGAACGGATTACGTTCATAAAATAATGTACTCATATCATTGTGTTTTGTGAGTGCCTAAGCTACTCGGTTAATAAAAATTAAAATCGCTCTCGAGTCGATTCTCTTTATAATAAATATCTCTATTTTTAGTTTTAATGTCCATCTCTCCAGTTATCTGATATCTCAGGAGGTGCTTTTAACGTAACGCCAGGTAGTTGAGTAGTAGTCTCCATAATCTCTTGAACTATAGGAGCAAACATAGCAACATCTTTCTTATCGCAGTTAATAATCAATTGATCATGTACTTGAGCTTGTACAGAAGCATCTATACCAAGTTCTTTAGCTTTACGGTTAATTACTAAAGCAGCTCTATTCACAACAGCAGCTGCTAAACTCTGTAACTGAAAGTTAAGGCAGTTATTAAGCCCATTTCTAAAGTCTCTATAAGCTTTGATAACCTTATCTTTACCGTAAGTAGGTTCTAACGACTTTCTAAATCTCCAATCCATTAATTTATTATCGAATTTTTCATAGTACTGCTTAACTCGAGGCAAATGTCTAATTCTACCGACGTAGTTAGTTATACGTCCATAGGCTTTAACTTCTTCTCTAGATCTCTCTCTCCATTCAGCTAACTGAGGAAAACCATCTAGGTATCCTTTGATAAGTCTCTCAGCTTCTTTCTGATCTACACCTAATGTCATTTTAAGAGCATAAGCTTCCATACCGTAGGCAATACCTAAAGAATAAGCTTTAGCTTTATTACGTTTAATAGGGTCTAGCTTTTTAAGGTAGTTATCAGCTTTTTTATCAGCAGATACTCCTTGTAAGTTCTCAGTTTGTATAGCAACAGTAGAGTAGAAGTCCCATCCTTTTCTAAATATCTCCCTTAGGTTCTCATCTCCTGTTACTGATGCAAAGCAATGAGGCTCTAGTGATTCGTAATCAGCATCGATAACCTTTCTACCATCACCAGCAGTTAAGAAAGCTCTAACTATATTAACATACTTCATAATGATAGGAGCATCTTCTCCTTCTTCTAAAGGTTTAGGCAGCTGTTGAGCATCAGATCCATAACGACCAGACACAGTTCCGTTCTGCTTAAAGTAAAAGTAGTATCTACCGTCCTCATTCCTATCTCTAAATCTATCTACGTAAGTAGACTTAATCTTAAGCAACTTATTATATATACGTAAGTTCTCAGCCCATGCATAAGTCTTAGATAACTCCTCAACCATACTCATGTCAAACTTATCTCTACCGGATTTAGTATTAGCTCCTGATACTTTAGGTTTAATGCCCATATACTTAAAGACTATCTCTCCTAAATGCTTCTTTGACTGTATATTAATGTAGTCTCCATCGTTAGATTCTTTCCATAGCGACATCGATAAACGTGCTTTCTCAACGTCCTCTAGTAGGCTTTGATCTCCGGTAAGCAAAAACTGCTTAACACTAGAGTCATCTAACTCTTCGATATACTTTTGAGTAAGAGAGTACTTACCAGTCTTTTCGGACTTAGGTAATGGTAGAGAGTACCTTTGTACTAGCGTTTGAGCCCAATTACCTTTATGAGAAACTGGATAGTTAGTCATAGAAGTAGCTACTACCCATTCTTTAACCTCTGGTATAGCAAGTAAAGACTTCATAACAATCTCTTTATTCTCTTTTTGATCTATTACTATCTCGTCATGTATCTTATTAAGTAAGTTCATATCAAGATCGACTCCTTGAGCTTCCATAGGTACAGTCACTTCACGGTAGATAGGCATAACCTCTTCTTCAAAGAAAAACTTCTCTAAGCCTTCCTCTTTAAGCTTTTTAAGGTATAGATTACATATACGAAGAGTAAGATCGGTATCTGCAGAAGCATACTTAGATAATATATCTAAATCAGCTTTATAAATCTCGTATAAAGCCTTTGTAGTCTGGCCACCGTTCTTTTTAATACTCTCTTTAAGTTCAACTTGCTCTTCGTTAGCGGCTTTCTCTACATCTAAGCCAAGCTCTTTCTGATTCATTATTGCAATTGACTTTAACCCAAAAGGATTACCGTAACCAAAAGCACCTTCCTCGTAAACTGTATGAACTAGTAAACCAGTATCAACCCAAACGTCAGGAAGTAAATCTACACCTAAATAGTTCTTAATAAACTGAACGTCAAACGAAGCATTATGAAATACAAGTTTCTTACCTTTAAGTAACTTAAGTAAGTTCCTAGATATAGTTTCAGTAGAAGTACCGTCGATAGTCTGTAATTCTAGTTCGTCTTTATCAAAGTTAAATACTAAAGTAGGTAAGTAGAAACCTATTCCTTCGTCACCGGATACAGACCATCCTACAATCTTATCCTTTCTAGGATTAAGACCAGTCGTCTCGGTATCAACAGCAATAACTTCTGATTCAGTAATATGTTGATGTAAGAGTTTTAAGGTCTCCTTATCTTGGACCGTATAGTACTTTTTTTCTAACTGCATATAATATAATATAAGAATTTTTTTATAATTTACAAACTAAATAATTATTAATTAAGGTATTCCAATTATCATTAGTAGGTCTAATAGAACATTTTTTTCTTTGTCCATTAGTCATCCAGTTTATCATTTTTAATTCTCTTCTTTCATTAATATAGAAATCCCTATCATTAACAATTTTTTCTCTTGGAACATTAAATACTTCTCCTGTATCACATATAACAGTCAAAAAGTCAAAATTAAGATCAGAATGAAGCTGTATAAGATTTCGTTCAGAAGATTTTTTAACATCCATCTTAGGAGTTAAGAATTTTACTGAATAAGTACCTAGATCACCAGTACCGTCTATATTATCTTGTCTTGGAGGAGCTGGTTTATAACCTTTATCTATTTTTTCAAGAATAATTTTTTTAGCTTGAGCCTCACCGTATAAGCCAGACACTTGGTCAGGGTCTAATCCTTCTAGTGGAGCTAACTCTTTAAGTTTATTACAATACTCTAGTATGAGATTTAAATTTTTTGACATAATATAACCTTTTTATTTACTATAAAGATAAGAAAAATATCTCAGGGAGACAAGCTTTTTTTATAAAAATCGTAAAGTAAGTCTCCTAGAATCTTATACCCATGTCTATTAGGGTGATTTCTTTGACCTGGAGGGCTAAACGCTAGTTCAGTATTTTCAAATACATCTCCTCCTATTTTATTCAAATGATCCCAAGCAGTAGAGGCTCCAAATTTCCAATACTTAGTCTTGTCTACTAACCCCCATTTTTCATTATTAGAATCAAATGAATTCATCTCTTCAAAACCATCTATAAAGATATATTGACATTTTTTATATTTGAAAAATTCTTGAAGAAAATAAATATAGTTAAAATTTACTAAATTATAATACGCACTATCATAACATACAGTCATATATTTCTTAAAATAATCCTTCATAAAAGGAGATAAAACTTTGTCAATATATTTTATATCTGCTTCATTCTTATGATATCTTTTTAAAAAATTTATGCTTCCATAATCAGAAAGGACTTCATTTAAAGACCAACCTAATCCTATTGGTCCGCTATCTGTAAAAGACTTAGGAAAGAAAGGAATTTTATTTCTTATTCCTGAACTCCACATTACTACTATAAGATCTTCTTCATTGAAATCTAAAAGAGAATCTTTTTTAAATACATCATTAAAAATATAATCGTTAGACGCTCCACAAGAGCCAGCATTCAGAAATTTAGTATCATATGTTCGATTTCCAACTTTATAAGATTCTTTAATTTGTAAAAGTTTTGCTAATTGAGTGGGCCAACTATACTTAAAATTAAATTCGCTGATTATACTACATCCTTCACTAGGATTATCTTTATATTTTTTTTCTATTTTAACTGTTTTTTCTAACCATGCTCCTTCTCCTTCAGTGAAACTATCCCCAAATGTTATTAACCTATTAATCATTTATAAATTTTTTTACGTAATTATCAAAATCCAAAAGATGGCTATTGCTCCAATCAGCATTTTCATATACTCCATGTAGTTGGTCTAAACTAAAAGTATTCCAATCATCTACCAATACCATAGGAAAATATTGAGAAAAATACTCAGTAACTAAACTTCTATCAACTATCGGAATAGTCTTTAAATAAAGAGCTTCCCATGTTCTATGACAATCAACTCCATTGCCTTCTGGTGATATAATGAATTTGTGGTTTTTAAGTTTATTTAAGTATTCCTCCTGTGCTGTAGGTTTACTCCAAACTAATCCTATCTCTTTACATCTATTAAAGCAATCAGGTCTTTTTATATCTCTGCATCCACCTTCTACTGTAAAATTGAAAAATATTTCTTTCGTTTTACTACAAGGTACGTCTATACTTTCAAAAGTATCTAAGTCTCCATAAGGCCAACAGCTATTACCTAGCCCTATAGGAAGAGGAGTAACTCTATCATCTCTTACCAATACGTTTTGAGCATATATTTTTTTACAATTAGGAATATTAAAATACCTTAAGTCTTCTTCTTCAACTGGTGAATCATTACAGTGGAGAACCAACGAAAAAGGATTTTTCATTTTTTCTAACATACTGTATAAATCTACTGGTCCGCTTTCTATATGATCTTGTTTAATAGTAGATTTAATTAAATCATTGTTAACATATATAAGACCCCAGTTGTCATAACTATCAAAAGTATACGCACTATGAGCTCTACTAAGTTTAGATTCATAAGGAAAAAACTCAGGAACAGAAATTTGAGTAGAACACAGATCTTGAAATTTTTCTCCGGAAATATAATTCATAATAATTCTTCTGGGTAATCTTCTTTTTTTATTTTAATTCCTGTTTCTTTTTCAACTGAATGTAAAACAGCGAGTTTTTTGTTTTTATCTCCAGTGCAGAAATGCCAGGCTAGAGTATTTTGAAAATTAATAATTGACTTTTGTAATCTATTTATAGACTTTTCAGCTAATTCTATATCTTCTTCACTTACTTCTATTTCTATATTATTATTACCAGCAATTTTGACTAAACTTAATAAATCGTTATAATCATAGGCTTGTTTTAGTTCTGAAAATGTTTCATCGGTACCTCCTTTATCTGGATGTAAGTGCTTAGAAAGCATTTTATATATCTTTTTTAATTTTTCAGGTTTGTTTCTTTTTTTTATTTTTTCTTGTTCACTAGGAGGTTTATTTCTTACTTCTCCAGTCTCTTCATTAACCCACATTTCAGCATTTTTATCTATAAAGTATTTTCCAAAATACCTATTAAAGACAGTAGCATACTCTTCAGCTTGCTCTTCAGTATCTTCTAATTCTAACTCTAAAAATTGATACTTATGCGATAATTTTTTTATAATTCGAGACATTACATTTCCCCATATAGATCAAACTTTTCAGGTTCAGGTTCTTTTATATCTACTTCTGTCTGATTAATAGCGAATAATTTTCCATTTAAAGGTTCTAATCTATAGTGGCCTTGAAATTTAGTTTTTCTAACATATGTATTTAATGTCTGTACTAACCCATCTATAATATTTTCTCTATCAATAACTAATTCCCAGTTATCTCCTGGAGGTACTCTTTCAGCTATAAGTTCGATTTCTTCAATTATTTCTTTACTCATATTCTTTATTTAATACATCAGGATTTTGTTGCATAGTTTGTTTAGTAATTAAATCTTTAAGTTTTGTTGTAGACCAACTATGAGCTCTAGACGTATATACGATCTTAGGAGGCAAATCATCTCCTGTAAACGTTTTACCTATGTAATCTTCTCCAAGAATCCTGATATCTGGTTTAAAATTTACTATTAAGTTGTAAAGCTCTTCTTCAGTTTGGTATACAAATACCTCATCTACATAAGATACGGCCATTAAAGCTCTATATCTTTCATATAAAGGTATAACCGGTTTATATTTACTAAACCTAGTTAAAGACGGGTCTCTTTGTAAAAAAACTATAAAGTGATCACAGTGTTTTTTTGCATCCTCAAAAGTATAAATATACCCTGGGTGAAGAAGGTCAAAATTACCGGCTGTAAAGCCTACTATTGGTTTTTTACTCATTGCCTTAATGTTTTTGCTAATCTAAATTCCTTTTCTTCAAACATAGCTGGGATAAGCATATTATGAGATGCTCTAACAGGGTTAATATCTAAACCTCCTCTTCTAGTATATAAACATGCTACCATAAGCTGCTCTGGTTGAAAAGCATCAGTTAAATGCTTGTAAACCATTTCACAAATTTCTTCGTGGAAGTGACTTACGGTTCTATGTGAAACTATATACTTTGCCAATGAATCTGCTGTAGGTAAATTTTCACCTTTTATCTTAATGTATACATCACCCCAATCTGGTTGATTCGTAACTCTACAGTTAGATCTTAAAAGGTTAGATTTTAACCTTAATTCAGGCCATGCTAAATTCTCTTTTTTAGCTTTATATGATTTTAACTGAGAGGCATCGGATTGAAATGCTGTAAAGTCTATCTCATCTAGATCTACTATATCTCCTAAGTCTTTATAGTTCATAAAAGATAAAGGTTTTCCTTCTTCTTCACTAGCATAAAAAGAAACAGTTGTATTAGTTTCAAGTAACTCATCTAAATCTCTCTTTACTCTTGCTTCAATACCGCTAATACAGTCTCTAGCATTATCTGCTATACGAGTCATATTAAATGAATTTAAATAAAGTTTTATTGACTTAGATTCAACGTGATATTCACTATTTGAAGGACAAACTATTTTAAGCATACCTGCTACCGGTTGACCTTTAGTAGTGATAGCTGATACTTCATAACAGTTCCAAGTATCTACTCCTACAAAACTGTCTGAAGTTAGTCCGTAACCTTCTCTGTTTAAGTATCTTGGTACTTTAACTAATAATTCTGGTGAGTATGTATCTTTATACCCATCACCGCCTACTTTTCCTAAATGTTTAGAAGCAATATCTACTACTTCTTGATAATTTTTAACGTCTGCATTTAACCCTTTTTCTTCCATAATTTTAATTTATAAATTCTAATATTTGATTCACACGCTGTAATGGTGACCCTGTTACAGTAAGGTAGGGTTTTCTTACTCCTTCTAGAAGTAATTTAAATTCGTTATCAATTGATACTCTCCATTCTTCATTAATACTTCTTACTCCATCGTCTACAGAATCAAACTCTATAGGGAAATAAATATAATGAGTATATTCATTCTTAACTCTATTCCAAGTATCTTCTATATAGTTATGAGCTTCTTTACTAAGTTTGTCCATGAAAGTAGAATAAACAACAAGATCCATATAACATCTGTCTAATATCATATTACCAGGATTAAGTAAAGCTTCTAGATGAAATGAACTAATAGCTAACTGAGTCTCAGAAGTTCCTGCTTCGTTAATAGGAAATCCATAAGAACCTACTGTACGAGTAGATTCATTAATAAATTCGTACTTAGGTAATTTATTTTTAAGTAGTTCATACACAGTAGTCTTCCCTGTACTACTAGCTCCTACTAATGCTATTCTTTTTACCATATAACCTTTTTATTCAATATACGAAAAAATTATCGAAGACTCAAATAATCATTAAGAAAATTAACCCATAAACCTAAGCTTACTCCTTTTAATTTATCATAAACTTCATCAAGAGTAAAATCATCATTAGGTATACTAGCTTCAGCAATTACTTTACCTTCATCTACTCCTGCTGTTACTTTATGTATAACTGATCCGATCTCTTCATATTCACGTTCATAAGCTTTTATTTGAGGGTCTTTACCTTTAAGGTCAGGGTACTTAGTAATTAAACCAGGATGACCATTATACAACTTAACTCCTTCTGTAACAAAGCCTGGTATAATTCTTAACCAACCATGAAGAGTAACTAAAGCATCAGGAAAATATTGTAAAACATCTAAATAGTTTTCCTTATCTGGGTAGTTTTTAAATGTCCAGTAACTTCTTTTTTCTATTCTAGGATCTATAGTTCTTAAGTGTGTTGGCCTCTCATTAGTTATAATTCTATCAGGCCATCTCCCTATACTTTCAGCTATATCCGCTATTTCCGCTCCAGTTTGACTAAAGAACGCTATCCACCTTATGCCTTCCGTTTGCATACCATCTAAATTTTTGAATATTATTTTTAACTTTATCTATGTCAATCTCTTCTAAGTCCATATTAATTAGCTCATGTAACTTTTGAGATTCTTTACTCCATAAACCTTCATCCCCGTACGTAATACCTTTTATTCCGTGTACTATTGGATTAGAAGTATCTAGGGAATAAATCCATTTGTAATCTGCATGCTTATAGAATGCAAACTCTTGAGGTAACCCACATCCTAGTAAGTGATGAGGTTTATTAGTGTTTATCACACCGTCTTTTAATAGATCTCCTAATAATTTAACTCTTCCTAACATCCAACTTACATATTTGTTAGGATGCGGGACAGAAACGCTATAATAAGAATAGTCAAAAGATATAGCAATCATATCAACTTCTTCCATATCCATAAATTGATAACATCTTTTTATCTCTTCATAGTCTTTTCCTTGGACTACTCCGATACTCTTTCCATGTAACCTTGGATAGTCTCTTTTAAAATCTTGACATTGACCTATAGTAAGAGCCATATTCTCTAAAGCATCTGGGATTATATACCATGAGGCTTTTAGACGGTTAACCCATTGAGCAAATCTTTCCGCTTCAAATGCTTCTTCTAACTCAAATATAGAATTATCTAATATAACTTCTCTTCCTTTTTTTATAGCTCTTTCAAAAGTATCTCTATATCTAGGATTTTCTTCTAATAGGTGAACTAATGCATAATCATAATCTGTAAACCTCTGGACTTCATCAAAGATATCTAAAGGTGCTTCGTGTGCTATTTTAATCATCTAATTTTAGGTCGCTTAAGTTTTTTAAAGATTCTGCTAATTTAACATGTAAATCATCTATAGTTTTAGTTGATTCAAGTACATTATTTATTGCTTTTACAGCTATATCGAAAGGTACATATTGTTTACCTTCTATTTCCACTACGTGATCGTTTATATTAATCATATATTATTTATTTCTTGATTAGTAAAGAACTGAGATAAATCAGGTCTATAGTAATTTACGCTTTTCATTACTTTTCTATCTCTCGTTCTATAGACAATAAACCGTCCTTCATTAAGTTTTTCAAAATGACAGGCCTCACCTTGTTCCTTACTTCGTTTGCTGACGGTAAGTAGGGCCTCTTCTTCAGTTTTACAAGCTTTAGACATATTGCTTCCTTGTACTTCTTGATATGCTGGCCATATCTTATCCTTAAGGCCATGTAACATAGTACCGTTCCCAAGGGAAACATAAGTAATGTCGCACAAAGCATCCAGAACTTCCACAATGTCGCCCCGTTCGCAAGCCTCTCTATACTCTTCAAGTTCTTCGAGTATGAAGTCGTAAACAAATTGCCATTCTTTTTTTTCTGGGATTGTTGGTTCATAATTATTAGGTTTACCAAAGGTTGCGTTAAACTCTTCTACCTCGCTAACAAATGGTACATTGTTAACCCATGTAGGTAGTTCTTCTTCTTCAAATAATTTTAATTGTTTAGTCATAATCTTCTGTTCTTTCCCAGCCATCTGGAGGTAATGGCATATCTAAGGGTATTCTATCGTAATCGTCTTCCATTCTAACGATATCGTCTTCTCCAAAATAAGTACCTGTTTGTACTTCTATAAATCTTACTTCTTTCTTAGTTTCATTCCAAGCTCTATGCATAGATCCTCTAGGTATTTTTATAGATTCGCCATACTTTCTAAATACTTTTTCGTCATCTAAAATAATAGTAAGTTCTCCTCTGGTAATAATCCATATTTCTGCTCTATGAATATGGTATTGATAAGATAATCTCTGTCCAGGTTTAACTACTATTTCCTTTACCTTACAGCGTTTACTATCTTTAAGAACTTCGTATTGACCCCAAGGTCTGATGTCTACGTTACTCATATACTGAATTATATAGTTTATATAGCTCTTCGGCTATTAGTTTATGCCCTATGTCAGAAGGGTGAAGTTTTCCTTCATGTATAGTTTCATGTAAATCTTCTCTCTCAAATAATTTTTTATCATCAAATTGATTTAAATAACTCCAAATACTCTGTTCTTTATATTTCCAGTATTTATTTTTATCGATAAATTCTGTTTTATCATATACATCGTTACTAATAAAAGTATCGAAGGCATCTATAAAGATATGATTAATTTTATAAAGATCAAACATATACTGTAAAAAATATACTAAGTTCTGGCTATAATAGTCAAAATGTATATTGTAGTCAAAGTAATTAGTGAAGAACTTTTTCCTATAGTTGAGAACAGATTGCTTTACTGAATCGTTACTCTCAGATAAATGGTGATATTCATTTTTTTCATGGTAAGCCAGTTCGTTTAATCCAAACGATAACGCATTCATTCCTATTTTAGATCTACTTTCAAAATAACCAGGAAAGAATTCCGGTGTATTTCTTAAAGGAGAAGTAAAACAACAAATAACTAAGTCACCTTTAGAAAACTTACCTTCACTTATATGATTAACAACTAGATCTAAAAGATAATTTGGATTAGACCCTAACTTTCCGAAATTATTAAATTCACAACCAAGTAACTTAGCTAGTTGACCAGTAAATGATAAACCTTCTCTGTACTTTCTTAATTCCGGTGTGCCATTAAGTTTTCTTTCAACTTCGGTATTTACACCGTTGCCGGCTACAAAACTACAACCATAACTATGTACCTTCATACTTAATGTTTACATATTGAAGCTAATTCGATATTTTTATAAAACTCTGCTTTAGCTGAGTCTTCATCTAAGAATGCTCCTGTTAATTTAGCTGTTTGCATTGAAGCTCCTTGATGTTTGACTCCTCTACAACTAACACAGTTATGAGTAGCTGAAATCATCACAGCGACGCCTAAATTACCTTCACATATCTTGTTTACTGCATTATGTATTGCTACAGTAAGTTGTTCTTGTATAGCACCTCTTCTACCGAATTGCTCTACGATTCTATTAAGCTTTGATAACCCAACTACTTTACCCTCAGCTGAAGCAATATATGCTATGCTTACATTACCTCCTATAGTTTGATGATGATGGGAACACATTGAATGAACTGGTATGTTACTTTCTTGTACTATTCCATCATATCCATCAGAAGGAAAAGCTGTGATCTTATCTAAAGGTTCATATCTTCCTTTCCATAAATCATTAACGTAAGCTTTTGCTACTCTCCTAGGAGTATCAGATGAATTTGGATCTCTTCTCCATTCACAGCCTAATTCATCTAAAAATAATCCAAATTTATGAGCTGCTTTATTAATAATGTCTTCTTTTTCAAATTCAGTTAGTCTTGCTTCTTCACCTTCTATTCTCTGTTTATTATATAGTTGAGTAGATATACCATTTGCATACCCAGGCTCTACTAACTCAGTACCTTCTATAAATTTTTTTGCCATTTAGTTTGTTTTTTTATGAGGTTCTACGACTCATTATTAATATAATATAAGAATAATATTTTAATTATCCAAATAATCTTGTTTAGTATTACTATCATTTCTCTCCCATGGAAATACTAACCATCTATCATCTTCTATTTTTTCTCCGTAGTATTCTGGGATAGTTTCTGATATGTATCTCATACATAAAGTAGCTGTAATAAATCTAGGAGCATAGTCTTTCATAGTGACTCCTGAATCACATATATCGTCTACTAGTAATATATCTTCGTTTTTGAATCTAAGATCATGTCGACCATACTTCTTAGCTTCGTCGAATGGAATGTAGGCTACACCTAATTTATGACTTAACATGATAGCAGGTATTAGGCCACCTCTAGGAATACCTGAGATATATCTTAATTTTTTATCCTTTAATCTTTCTGCTAATTCTTCTATTTGATCGTCGACCCATTTCCAGGACATAAAAACCTTTTCTTTCATAACTTATTTAAATTTGTGATCTACCCATTTTTTGTAGTAATATAAACCCATCACTAAACTTACGCCTATCGCTCCATCAATCCAATTAGTGAGTTCTTTATATCCTCCTGATTGCCAAAGTTCTGCTAGTGTATCCATACTATTAGGTTGTAGTCATAGTCCACATCGGATGCAGTTGATAAGCAACAGTATTATTACCCGAAGGTACTACTTCTTCCAACTTTTCTTTAATTAGTGTAATAAATAAGTCTTTAGTCATTACAATTTACTTCGTATTCTTCCCATTCTTTAATAGGATCTATATTAGGAAAATAAAAACACTTTGTAGTATTATCATCTAAAAATTTGATATGCTTTTCGAAACCTGAAGGTAGTGTGGCTCCGTTAGCCATAACTGAATCTGAAAATATAACGTTAATGGTAATTTCTAAATCTTGTTCATCATCCCATTTACGTTCTTCGGCTTCTAATAATCTCCATGCCCCTCTATTAAGTTTATCTTTCTGCAATGCGCAGTTAAGGAATGAAAATGTCTGTTTTAAGTTTTCGTTTGAATCTGAGAATGTAGCAGCAGGTGCTAAATGACCTTTGTCATAAGGGTAACCTTTGTAATCGTTATTATCAGAAGTGTAGTAATCTTTTTCTGTTCTGAAATTCATAGAACCCCTATCTACGTTTTTTGGTCTATCAGTAGATAAATATGTTAGGGTAATTGGTTGTTGTTTACTCTCTGAGTAAAAGACAGTGAAAATAGGTGTCTCAACGGTAAGGTCTTCACAACATTCTCTTTTTTCTTGGGATAATCCTTCATTGGAGCTGCCCATTAGTGCTAGTATTACTAGTAATCTAAGTGTTTTCATAATTTAATCCGAAAAATTCGTAATTTTTCTTTACATATTTGTTAGTGCCCTCTTGTTCAATAGCTTCTTCTTCTGAGTCATAGATTGCTTCTACCGGGCATTCATAGATGCAAGCTCCGCAGTCAATGCACGTATCAGGATTAATGTACATTGATTCTTCCGCTTCGAGAATACAATCCTCTATTGGACAAACCAGTATACATGCACCATCCTTTGTGTCAATGCATTTACTGCCAATGATATGGCTCATTAGACTTTAATATACTTCTCTAATATTTCTAATCTTTCGTGTGCTGATGATAATAATTTTAATGCTTCTTCACAGTTATCCCAATAGTCTTTTGTGGAATGATCTCCTATTCCAGCAGGGTGAGATGTTAAGATAGTGAAACTTGCTAATGCTTTTGCTTTATCAGCTTCTGCTTGTTTTTTTAAAAATTGGTAGACGTGTTCTTTCATACTTAATTGTTTATATTATACTTCTCTTTGATCTTCAAATGCTATAATGTGCGGTCTCCAGGTCATTCTATACCCGTTATCCCTAACCCAGTCGAATAGTATTGGGTATGATTTATATAATGCCGCTCTTGAGTCCCCTGCTGGCATAAACCAGACTTTATCTTTAGGAGCATCAAGAAGGGATATACATTCCATAATTTCCTTTAATGAATTGTTGTCTTTACCGTCCCAAACAGGTTTGAGGTGGTAATCTGAATGATATTTAATACTTTTCTTAATAGCCTCATAGTTTAATCTAAACCTATTATGCGTTTTAATCATCATCTCTGCTCTCCTGCCCTCTAATTTCTGTCCATTAGGTAAAGTAGCTCCATCTTGAGGAACTGAATTACTGAACTTAGGGCTAATACTTAGTAGATTAATAGGGTAATCAGTTTCTAAGTAATGAGAACCTTCTGTCTCGATAGTTATAAATATGTCTCTTTCTTTAGCAAAGTGAGTTAATTCGTTAACTAATTTAGGATGCATAGTCGGTGAACCTCCAGTTAACATCATTTCTGATATTTGAGGATTATCGTCATACATTTTTACTATGTCGTTAAAAGACCATTTGCCTTTTTCCGGATGAATACTTGTATACCAACTATCACACCACCCTCCTTCTCCAAAAAAACATCTATGAGTACAGCCAGTAGTTCTAATTACAACTGTAGGGTACCCTGCTCTGGAACCTTCTGACTGTACTGCTGTATAAATCTCTACTATCGGTAGATTTTTATTATAATCTTCAATTCGACCCAGGGACATATATGGCTGCGTTTTTTCCGTGTTCTCTAAATTCTACTTTTGCAATTTTAACTCTTCCTTTTGTTTCCTTAAGCACAAATTTATTTACCTTATTATAAACAAACTCTGCGAATCTTTCTGCTCCTACAGCATCTATAACTCTAACTTGAGCTACTCCTACTTCTCCCATTTTTAAAAAAGAATCTTTAAAAGGATCATCATTAGCTACTATAAAGGTATGATCGAACATATAATCAAACCAATCTTTAGGAGACTTACCTCCTATTTTAGTCTTTGCTCTTTTCATTCCGCCAAAATCCCATACCCAGTTTCTTTCGTCTAAATCTCCTTCAAACCATAATTTAAAAGATATACCGTACCCATGTAAAAATCTACAATGAGTACCATCTGCTTTCCACTGTCTAAATACTGTAGAAAATCCATCAAAAACCTTAGTAGACAAAAATTTAGGTTTTTGGATTGCTTTTTTTGATAATTTACTATGATATACCATTATACTAGTTCTTCTCCAATTCCTACTAATTCTGCTAAAAATAATCCAATAAACCCTATTTCAATCATACCAAAGAAACCAAAAGCACAAGCTGCTAGTCTAATTGCTGATTTAATAAAGCTAATTCTCTGATGTAAAAAAGCATCAGGTAAATCTGTGCTAGTTGAGTTTTTAATTTCTACCAATTCTAACTTCAGATCATTAAGCTGAGTTTGATATGTGATATTCTTTGATTGTCGACCTTCAAGGTCTTGTAATTCGGCAGTTACATCTTTATCGGTGATGTGTATCTGTTCGCCTTTTCTAAATATAGCCATTTTCCGTGTTTTTAAAGTGGTGCTGTGACACTATTGTCTGTTATGTTTAAGTAAGATACGATAAATATTTATTATATCCAAATATTTAAAAGTTTTTATACGTAAAAGGGTCTCTTTTTTTAAGTTCTTTTAATTTTTCTTCAAACTCTTTATCTAATTTTTCTTTTAATTTTTTTTCTTTTTCTTCTTCTGTCATTTTTTTCGTTTTATTAAATAGTTATTTATTACTAGAATATCTATTTCAGAGCTTATAAATCTTTCTATAGCCTGTAACGGTGTTCTAGTAATAGTCTGATCTTTAAGGTTAAATGAAGTATTAAGTAAAACTTCATGTCCGGTTACTTTACCTACTTCTTTAAGTAGCTTGTAATAGTTCGGATTAGATTGATTTGTAACTGTTTGTACTCTCGATGAACCGTCTATATGAGTAGCAGCATTAAATAAGTTACTCTTATTTTTAGCTACTATATTCATATAAGGGACTGGTTCTTTAATATCAAAATATTTCTTAGCATTGTCTAAGGTAACAGAAGGTGCAAAAGGTCTAAAACCTTCTCTTTTTTTAATAATCTTATTTAACCTTTTCCTCATATTGGCATACTTTGGAGAAGCTATAATTGACCTATTACCTAATGCTCTAGCTCCAAATTCCATTCTCTCTCTAAATAATGCAATAATTTTCTCTTCATTAATAGCATTAGCTAAGTGAACTAATAGCTCATCATTATGATGTCTTTTAAAATTAATGAAGTTACTAAAATAACTTAATACCGGTATAATTTCGCTATCTTTATAAGAATCACCTAAATAGGGATTATTATTGTTTCTACGTTTACCTTTCCAGCTGACTACTGAACTATTGTTAATATAGCTATGTAAACAAGCACCTATAGCAGAACCAGCATCAGAAGGAGCGAAAGGTATATGTACTGATTTAAAGTATTCGTATGCTTTTATATTAGCTACACCGTTATACGCACATCCTCCTCCTAAGCAGATATTATCACTTTTAGTTAATTTTTTTGCAGTTTTAAGTAACTTACTAAATTGGAATTCATAAACTTTCTGTAATGCTGCCGCTAAGTCTTTATGGTCCTGTAACATAGGCTCCTCAGGAAATTTCGGGGCAAGTTCTAGTAACTGACATAGTTCTAAATTAAACATTATCTTATCTGAATATTCCCACGTGAAAAAGGTTTGATCAATTTCAAATTTACTATCAGTATTATTAAAAATAGAATTTAACTTATCAAAGTACCTATCAGGGTTCCCAAACGGAGCTAATCCCATAATTTTATACTCTCCCTCGTTTGGTTTAAATCCTAAAAAAGCTGTAATAGCGGAATATAACATTCCTAGTGAATTAGGAAAATCAATCGATAGTTTTTTTGTAATCTTACCGTTAACTGCCTTAGATATAGTAATAGTTTCCCATTCTCCAACACCGTCAACAGTTAATATAGCTGCATGTTTATAAGGGCTAGTAAAATATGAAAAAGCACCGTGAGATAAGTGATGGTCTATGTATTTAATCTTACCGGTATAGTTAAAATAACAGTATAGTAGAATTTTTGGTGATAATAGGTAGTACTTAGTAAGGAATTTTAGTTTATTAAATAAGGTTCTAAAAGGTTTTTTAGCAAAAGTTTTAACAACCCTATCCTTCTTAGTCTTAGGATTTTCATACCAGCATACTTCGTCTATATCGTTTATATTCTGGATGTTAGCTTTTTTTAATAACCATTGTATGGAGCAAACAGGAAATGAACTGTCATGTTTAATTTCAGTAAATCTTTCCTCCTCTATTGCACTAATTACTTTACCGTCTTTTACTAAGCAAGCTGCTGCATCATGATAAAAAGCGGAGATTCCTAATTGTAGCATAGTTAACGTTTATAACTTACCGTCTTTTCTCATTTTTGCTCTAATTTTTGTAGCAGAAACTTCGTCAATTTCAGTAGGCGGTACATGCTCTATAACGTCATAGCCTACTCCTCTTCCATAGTTAACAGATTCTATGTCCGGTATTATACTAATAAATATCCTTCCTTCTACAATTAGACCGTGTAGTTCCTTTTGAATATTCATCATTACTTCATGTGCTGTCCAAGGTTGGTTATCACTTGGTTCTACATCACGAATTGCTATCCATACGTTTTTACCTTGATTTAATCTTTGATCGATTAACCAACGGTGACCGGCATGCCATGGTTGCCATCTTCCAATAAACATTGAATACTTTTTCATATACCTTCATCTCTTATTAAATTATAACAAATTGCTCTATCACCCGGTTCTTTTGGAGATAAATCATTAATTAAGTATCTTGGACCTCTTTCTATTCCCATAATTAATCTATCGTAAGGTATATTACCTTGAATGAGCTCGAATTGAGTCTGTGCTCTCATAAATTTAGTATCCGGTCGTGCTGTTGTAAGAATAATCATATGACCTTCATCTCTTGCTTGTTGTAAAAATTGTTTTGTAGACTTTATTACAACTGCCGGATTATCGAGATATGTATCAAATTCTCTGTACTTAAAAATAGTACCGTCTATATCTACAAAGTATGTTTTCTTTTTAACCATAAATGTAATTTGATATTTTTAATAAAGAATCCTCTGGTGAATCTAAAGTAGTATCTATATCTAAAAAGTTATCGACAGGTGCTATATAATCATCAGCCCAGTATTTTTCTCGTCCTCTTTTTCCATTTTCAGGGTTATAATGTACGTGTATTTCTTTTAATTGCCAGGATAATTTATCTTTAAACTCTTCTCGTTGGTAAATATATGGAGATACTAGAGAAACTATCACGTCCTTTCCTTTATTATGTAAGTAATGTGCAATTTTTTGTGCTGCATCTATATTTGCTAATCTTCCTTTCTCTGAATAATCCTTATTAGCAAATAACTCTCTCATTTCATCTCCATCTATACGGAACGCATGTGGCATCCATTTATCCTTGAGAGAGTCAGCTAATGTAGTTTTTCCAGAATGTGGTTGACCTGTAAACCAGAATATCATTACCCTATATGTTTTTTAACTTTTGAATTACCAAATAGTAAGTATAAACTCCAAACCAAAGAAGGTATGAATAATACTAAGTAAGTAGTGTAATCTCCATTAGGTAATGTTCCAGCTGATTCATTTAATTGTTCCATTCCACTATTAGGATTAAATCCTTCTAATATAAAAGAGTATATAAATGTTACTGCTACTAACCATCCTGCTTTTCCAGGAAAAAATGCATTAATTCTTTTATATGTTGATGCTAATGAAAACCAAATCATTGGAATTAAAAATAAACATCCTAGCATTATAAGTAATCCTGCAATAATTAGATCTGATTCTATTAGAGCAACTCCTATACCTAGGAATATTCCAATTGGGATAAAAAATAATACGGTTGCTAATCCTCTTAAAAGGTAATCTGTTCCATTAGTGGTATTTTTAAATTGAAAGTACTTACCAAACTTTTCTTTTAAATATTTCATCTTTTGTTTTTAAAATTAGAGCCTCTAGTAGGAGTCGAACCTACAGACTTCTCTTTACAAGTGAGATGCTTTTCCTATTAAGCTTCAGAGGCATTCCGTATTACGCGTATTCAGCTAAAAGCTTTTCAACATGAGTTTTCGCAACTTCATAATTAACTGGTCCACTTTCGTCTTCGTACTGTACAGGATCATCCGCACCCAATTTAATGAACGCTTCGATTCGTTCCACAGATGAAGCGGACTTGTAATCACTATTACCGCTAGGGTAAGGCTTATAAGAAGTGTTAGTCCTACTATAAACGCTATTAAAATCAAGGCCAAGTTCTCTACAGAGCTTTTGACCATCTTGTAAAATTCCATACTTGTCAGTTTCTAAATAAGGTGTAAAATAATCTACTTTATCTGCTTCCCAATTACCTAGTCTAAAGGCGTTATCGTCAGCATCTCTAAACTCTTGTCTGCAATCAGGATATACTGCATGGTCTCCAGCATGGATTCCTAATGCGATATCTGTATTATTTCCATTAGACATTGCCTCTGAAAGTGCAACTGCCTGGACCAAAGAAGCAAATATTTTGTTTCTATTAGGTACTACAGTAGCTTTCATATTATCCTCTTCGTAATGACCTTCCGGTACATCGTCTCCACCTTCTGTTAAGGCTGAGTTTAGAAGATTAACTAATCCGTCTAATTTAATTACTTGAAATTTAACGTTCTTATCATTATCTTTTAAGTAGCTTATTAGTTCTTGTGCTCTCTCAAGCTCTACTCTATGCTTTTGACCGTAATCAAAAGATATTGCAGTTACATTGTCATACTCTGATAAACATCTGAGTAGTAAGGTTGAGGAGTCCATCCCTCCGCTTAGACTAATTACAACATTTTTTGCCATTTTATATAAATTAAATTTGCCAGGTATTTTGAGCGTATAGGCAAACGCTAAGCTCCCATAATGGAAGTAATCTTTTCTTGATAGCTTTTAAATTTTAATACATAGTCCTTAATAGTAGTAAAACTCTTATTATTAGAACTGTTAGTTTTTTCTTCAGCTATAACTTTTAAAGCATACCCAAAGTTACCAGGGTAGCATACTGTTTTAATATACTCTGTATCGTTATCTCCTTTTATTACTCTTTCGTATACAGTAAAACCTCCTGTTGAAGATTTACTTATAAAGAAAGGTTCTAAAACTGGATCAGTTATTATAGTATCTGTACTTGGGATTGAATCTGGTCTTCTTAACATAACTTATTTTATTAATTGTTTTAATTTATCTTCTGTCAGTAGACCTACTTCTTTTGTAAATGTTCCGTCCTCATTAATGAAGACTGTAGCAGGTATACTTCTTATTTTATACTTAGCAGCTAAACCATCAGTATCTTTATCTAAGTTTACTTTAACATAGTCTACTTTGATTTCATTTACTACTTTATCAAATATAGGTGCATAACTTTTACATGGGCCGCACCAGTCAGCATAAAACTTGATTACTTTCATTTCTTAAATTTCTTTTTAAATTTTCTGTTATTACCTTTTTTTGGTTCTTCTTTCATGAAATTATTAACTTTCATCCAGGATACTACTTGTGTGATATTTTGTTTCATAGAATTTGACATAACTTGTTTTTATATAATACAATATACGAAAATAATCTCAAATAGACAACTATCCGTCACAGGATAAACACTCTAATTCAGTACGAGACCCTATGTCTCCATTTATTACTGAATCAGTTCTCAAGTAGTAAAGTGTTTTAATTCCTAACCTCCATGCTGCTTGATGAACTTCATTGATAAACTTAGGAGAATCAGTAGGATCAAAAGCTAAATTGAGTGACTGAGTTTGGTCTATATATTTCTGTCTAGCAGCAGCTTGTTCTACTAATTGTAATTGATTTATTTCTGCAAATGTTAAAAATATAGGTTTATCTTCTGCTGGCATGATATCTACTGGTAAATTAGCTATACTCCCCCTATCTTTCATAATTTGATCCCAAACTTCTTCGGTATTTGATCCTTTCTCTTCTAAGTAGGTCTCTAAAGCAGGATTTTTCCTGATAAAAGTACCTTTAGCTGAATTAAAAGTGTATACATTAGCCGGGACAGGTTCAATACCGGCAGATACTCCACCTGTAAGGGTAGAATTAGAGACTGTTGGGGCTATAGCAAGTAAATGACTATTTCTCATCCCAGTACCTCTACACCAAATTGGTTCTCCGTACTCATCTGCTAGTCTTCTTGAAGCTAATTCTGCTTTAGTTTTAATTTCCGAAAAGATCTGATGAGTTAGCGATGTTGCCGCTATTGAAGAAAATGGTATTCTTTCGTTCTGTAGTAGTGTATGCCATCCTAATACACCTAATCCAATTGCTCTACCTTTTTTAGCAGATCTATGAGACCTTACTAGAGATTCTTTTCCGTTAGTTTTAACTAAAAACTCTTCCATTACTCCGTCAAGAAAGTAAATTGCTGTTTCTATAAGGTCAGAATTTTTCCATTCATGCCACTTAGTAAGGTTAACTGAAGATAAACAGCAAATAAAGCTATGTTCTTCGTCTGTAAAAAGTGTTATCTCAGAACAGATGTTAGTCATTGTAACCTCTAAGTTATTTTTTTTATATGCAGGTGGATTAGCATTGTTTACGTTATCTTTAAACATAACATAAGGTTCTCCCGTTTCCATTCTAGATTTAAGTATTTTAATCCAGGTATCCATAGCCTCTTGATCTCTATGTTCGAGTTTCTGCATAAATGTATCATCCACTACAACACATTGATGTAGGTTTAGACACTGTCTATTAGGGTCTCCTTTAGGACGTCTAATTTCTAAGAATTCTTGTATATCTGGATGATTTATATCTAAATTTACTGAAGCTGCTCCTCTTCGAACTGATCCTTGATTAGTAGCAATTATAGTTGAATCGTAAATTTTAGCCCAAGGTACTACCCCTTCAGATTGACCTACTCCGTTACCGATTTTTCCTCCTCTACCACGTACTTTAGAAAGACCAATACCTACACCACCACCAAGTGACGTTAATCTCATTAATTCAGCATTTGTCAAACCTATTCCTCTAATAGAATCTGGTGTATCTATTCCAAAGCAAGATATTGGTAAACCTTTGTCGGTACCGGTATTAGATAAGACAGGAGAAGCTAGGTTTAACCATCCTTTCCATATATACCTAAAAAATTTTCCAGCTAAATCAGGTCTATCTAATCTTAAAGCTACTCTATCGGCAACTCTTTTATAAGCTTTTTTTGGAGTTTCACCATGCATTAAGTATCCATTAGATATTGTAGCTAATGAAACTTCTGTCATCCATTCAGGATAATCCTTTCCTTTCTCCCATTGGGAGTAATCTACTGTTACACTCATATATTATAATTAAAAAGCTGATCCCCAGTCTACATGACCTTTTGAATAATTCGTAACTCTACTGGCAAAGAAATCAGTATGTTGTTTTCCTGCTATCACTGCATCAAACCATTTCATAGTTTTTAATGCTCCTTTATCAATCTCAGAAGAAGGAACTATAGGCTGTAAACCTAAATCCTTCATCTTAGTATTAATTCTATGCCTGATAAAGTTCTTTAACTCGTCTTTAGTTAAGTTCTCTAGGTCTCCCATTTCAAATACTTTATCTATAAAATCAAACTCTAATTTCATACTCATTTCTGCTGCTTCTTCTATCTCTTTAACTAGTTTATCAGTATTAAATTCAGGATGTTCTTCCATCAACGTTCTGAATAACCAACAACCAGCGTTAGAGTGTAATGATTCATCTCTTACTGACCATTCTACTATTTGACCGACTCCTTTAAGTTTATTTCTCATTTTAAACGATAAAAGAACTGCAAAAGATGAAAAAAGATTTACACCTTCTGTAAACGCAGAAAAAATTGCTAATGACTTAGCTCTTTCATGCCAATTAGCTGTTCCGTCGTCATTATCTCTAACGTTCATTAATGCCTCTATCTTAGCCATAGTTGCTTCATCTTCCATAAATTCAGAAAAGTCATCTAAACCTAACTGTTCATTTAATAATGAATAAGCTTCTGCATGAATAGTCTCAGAAGAACCTAATGTTGTTCCCATCATTATTACTTCCGGTTTTCTAAACCATTTTGTAACTAAAGTAGACCAGTAATCATTTACGATTGTTTCAGTTTGAGCGAATCCTTTTAATATTTGACCTACTACATTCTTTTCGTAAGGTTTCATATTAGATTTCCAGTCAGAAACATCTTGAGCCATTGGAACTTCTGTATGAAGCCAATGTGCTTGTTGTTGCTTGAGCCAGTAATCGTATGCTTGTGGGTATTCGAACGGTTTGTACACTATTCTCTCATCTAATAAACTCATATACTTTAAATATTTACTTTGGTTAAAACTAAAATGTCCTCAAAGGTAATTTAAGGACGCTATAATAAATATAATATATATTTAGGTATCAATTAAAATATATATTATATTTTTTCAAATATTTTGTTAACTGTCGCTCTATCTACTCCTGCTGTATTAGAATTGTCATCTAATAGGTCAGCTGCACTAGTTTCTTCTAAAAATTCTATTTGTCCGTTATTAGTATTCATCTTAATATTATACGTCATACCATCTTGACCGTATCTATTCTTCATAACGTGTATTCTACCGGTACCCAGTACTTTATCTTCTTTTTGTCTTGATAGAGATAGACATATATCAGCAACCATCATTTTATCGTAACTTCCAGCTGCTTTATCACCTTCTATAATACTATCTCTAGCACCCATTCTATTTACCTGAGAAGGTGTAAGAATTGGTATCTTTAAATCTTTAGCTAATGCTTTTGTAGCAATAAATACATCGTCTATTTCATGTTTTCTCTCTGTATTCCTACCTCTAGAAGGAGCTTTTAAGTAATCTACATAATCTATGATTATTAGATCAGGTTTATGGTCTATATCAGCACATTTCTGTACATGTGCCTTTATAGTATTGACTGATGCTCCTTTTGGTGGGTATTCTTTTACTATTAACCTCCCTTTTAGGTTATCTACATGCTTCTGTACTTCTTTTCTATGTTTATTAACATCATCTATGCTGTATCCAGTAAAATAACAGTCAAATCGCTTACCTACATAATCCTCTCCTAATTCTAATGTATAGAAGTTTACTTTGAATCCCATCTTAACTGCATGCGCAGCAATTGCAACCATAGTCCAAGATTTACCGCCGCCAGGAGACCCAAAAATAATACCCAGATCACCGGGACCGAATCCGCCTTGTATACCATCATTAAGAATAGGCCAAGGACTAGGGACAGTAGGGCGATAATCAACCCTATACCTAGTTTCAACATCTTTGTTGTATTCATGTCCAATATTTTTATCCATTCCAGCTTTTATAGCCTTTTCTACTAGATTTCTAATCCCATCGAAGTCTCCTTCTTTAAGTAAATCAGCAGAATCTAATATAGCTGATTTCATCTCTTGATTCTTACAGAATTTAGTAAATTCTTCTTGAACGTACTCTAGATCATCTTTAGTAGCTTGGTATGAGTTTCTAAGTTCTTCTTTTAAAGCAACTTGTAGTACTTCGTTTTCTAATTTTTGGAGTTCGATTTTAAGAACATCCATAGTAACTGTAGTATGGTACTTATCATAATAATCACAAATTTGATTTATAATCCACTTATGTGAATCTGCGTCGAAATAACTATCAGATAAAACATCTCTGACGTTAAGTAAAAAAGCTTTGTCTGTGAGTAATGAACCTAGTACTTTTAATTGGAAACCTTTTCCAAACTGATGTAAACTCTTTAATGTCATCTATAACCTATTTTTTAAAAACCGTTAAACCCCTAAAATTCTCTAACCACCCTTCTGTATTTTTAGTAACTCCTTCTATTTTATCATTATCTAATAAATGTAGAAAAGCTCCTGCCTGTAAGTCAGGTATATCTTCTTTTATAATATCCAATATAGTGTTTTTTTCTTTAATATCCAACACACTTTCATGTAAATTCATTAATTTATAATTCGTCTCTACTTTGTCCCATTCGTGTATTATTTTAGAAAATATTTTTTTACCATCAATGTTGTCTTCGCAGACTTGAAATACATAATCTAAAGAAATATCTGGTTTATTAACAAGATCTGGAAATTGAGAAACTATAGTTTTAATCCCTAATCCTTTTACTCCTTTTAAACCATCTGAATTATCACCTAGTAAAGCTTTGACTATATTGTAATTTTCTGGAATTACTTTTAATTCTTCCTCTATATTATCAGCTTTGAATACTTTTTTCTTAACAGGAGCATATACTTCTATATTCTTGTTAATCATCTGTAAAAAATCTTTATCTGATGATATAATGGTAATTTTTTTATTATTCTTATCTGCTTGTTGAGCTAAATATGCTATAATGTCATCAGCTTCTAACTTTTCCATCATTATTTGCTGTAACGGTAAGCATTCTAAGTAGTCTTTAGTTCTAAATAACTGACCTATTAATGCTTCAGTCTCTTCTGCTTTTGTATCGTAAAGCCCCCAATGAGTTATTCTCGATGTTGCTCTATTTGCTTTGTAGTTAGGATCTATGTTCTTCCTATTAGCAGAACCTCCTTTACCGTCCCATACTACAATAACTCTAGTAGGATCAAATATCCTAGTCACATACCCTAAAGATCGCAAAAAGCCAACTAGGCCTCCGATATGGTGGCCTGTTGGACTCATTGCTTTGAGCAGTGAGAAGCTACGAATTAACATATTCATAGCATCTATAACCAGTATATGGTCATTTAGCTCTGGGGGTGGGGTCTGCTTTAAGTTCTTTAGTATTTTAGAGTAGCTCACTAGTCGAGTAAATTAGGTGAAATTGGAGTTTCTTCTAAATCGCCCTCTTCGATAAGGTCAAAGTCTACAGACCCAACTAATTTGAGCCAGTGTTCTTTATGAGCATCCCTATATTTATCGATTGCTCTTTTATCGTCTTCTATAAAACCATGCTGAGTCATTACAATTCTACCTCTTGATTGTACTCCTCCAATATGATTCTTTTCTACCTGAACGTTAGTACGTTTTGCAAACTCTACTTGCATACCATTTTTAATCGCTTTGATCTTAGATGTACCTGGGTTAGTAATATTACCAAAAGTAACTACTAACGTAGCATCGTACCACATTGACATACCTCCTTTATTCTGTAATTTAGGTTGTCCCATAGGGTGCTCAGGTTTCATAGTCCAGACCTTATTGATAGCTACCATAGTATTAGTATAAGGAGAGTTCTCCTTCCTAGATAATAATATTTTCTGGTTTAAATTATTACCAAATTGAGTAGACATTGCACCTGCATTCCATTCATTATTATTCTTATTAGAACGTACTGATAGATCACACGGTACAGAGCCTATACTATCCCAAAAGAAACATAGATCATAAGGTAAGTTACCTTTAGCTTGTTCATCCATTAGGTCAGCTATGTAAACAGCTACATCTTCTATAGTATTTAAGATTCCTCTATCGGCATATAAGAAATGACCTTCATAATCTGTAACTGTTCCGTTGGCATCTGTTACTTCATTAAACTGTAATCCCATCTCTTTAGCATGTTCCCAAGACCATTTCATCTCAGTCACAATGAAGACCGGGAGAATGCCCAGTTTTTGAGCATTCACCGCAGCTTCTATCAGGGCAGTTGTTTTGCCCGTATCACTATGTCCTCTTAACAGAGTGATATGTCCGGTTGGAATACCGGGGAGGGAAGTAATGTCTTGAAAAGCTTTAGATAAAGGAATCCATCCTTGTTCTTTAAACTTTACAGAAGCATTAGAAAATCCTTTCTTACTCTTAAAATTACTTAAATTAAACGACTTACGAACATTCGCAGTCGCTTTTGCCTGTACATCTTTCTTTTTTGCCATACTTATTCGTTAAAAAGGTCATCAAATTTACTTACCGTGTCTTTATTACCAGCTGTTGCAGTTTCTAAAGTAAAGTCTTTCTTTACAGGAGCTTCAGCTTTTGCTGGAGCATCCTCGACTGCACCTGGGTTAAGATGGTTTTGAAGTTGCTTTTTAATGAAATCGTAATCGTACTGAGTATGTACGTCAGAAGGGTCAGGTTGAGTTTTTAACCATGTTTCTACTTTACCATTATCGTCTGACAGAGCAGTTTGTTTAGGTTTTATTCTAACTGATGTTTCAGGGTAAGGATTACCTTGTTGTTGTTCCACAACTAAGTCCCAACCGTTTACAACGTCTGTAATGTCGCCGATATCTTCATCAGCAATTAAAGCTAATAAAGCTTTATATATAGTGATCCCGAATCCCCATAATCTAACACCTTTATCTTCTTCTCCTCTTACCACTACTGGTGCAAAGATTCTTGTTTTAGGTGAAATTTTACCGGCCAATGACCAGTTATCTCTGTCAGAAGTTTTTCTTAGTTCTTTTACAAACTCTTCTACAGGGTCTTGTTTACCAAAATTAGATAAAGCAACCATAGGGTATTTACCTATTCCGTAATGAAACTTTAGCTCTTTAAAGGGCATAGTAGGGTCATAAAACGAAGGTACTAACCTTAGGGTCTGTTTTCCTAATTGTGGTTTCCAAAAAATTGTTGAGTAGTCAGTCTTTTCTCTCTGCTGACCGTTGTTGTTCAAGGCATCTAGCTTAGCCTTAATAGCATTTAAATCCATATAACTAATTTTTAAATTAATAACTTAATATTAATACAATATAAGAAAAATAAAATTAACGAGCAACTATAACTCGATTATTTTATATAACTTTGTATTAATTCTTTTTAAATCTGGTCCTTTGGTAAGTAGTACACAATTCCTAAAATCTGGCCAGTTTATTCTGTATGAAGTATCTAGTACTCCGCCGTTTAACTCTTTAATAAGTGTATTAAGAGCATTAATTGTGTAAAGGGTGTTGGATTCTTTTTTTCTGTGTACAAGAATAGTATTCTCAAGAAACGTTCCTACATTTCCGAAATCAACATTATAAGTGCATATATATTCATTTAAACTTTTAGAATATAATACAAAAATCTTATTGTAAATAATGTTGTAACGCTCTTGGATGTTTTCTAAAACAGGTTCAAGCGTATCTTCTGCAGCGAATGTGCAGAATAATTTATTACTCATATCTTCATTTAAGTTAACTGGATCGATATCATAATCGAACCTACTTTCTGTAACCATTGTCATTTGTTATAAATATTAAAGTGTTTCACAAACATAAATCTTTAGAGTATTTAAATTTAACCGGGTAATTTTTACCTGATTCTAAAATAATCTGTAGCTCTTTTAGCGTATCTTTACCATCTTCTTTATTAAAATCAAAAAGCAGTGAGTCATAAGTGTATAATACTACTTTTGTCTTTTTATTCTGTAGATATCTTAATACATCTTTTAATATAAGTATATTTCTTGAGGTTTCCAACGATTGCATAAGATAATTCATAAGCTTTTGTGGATTCATGTCAGAAAGCTCTTCAGTAAAAGGTTTATTTGATACTGGGTTGTTAACTACACCTAATCCTTCAAATTTAATCCATAGAGAGTTAATAAAGTCTTGTATTTTTACAAATATATCAACATCTTTATATTCTTCTGGTATTCTACCATATAGTGCATGAAAGTTAATTTGTTTTGCTTTAGAATACTCCTCGTCTCCTACTACTTCCTTTTTAAAGTATTTTTTAGCTAATTGCATATGTGCAGATTCATCAGTTAACTCGTAACCTAACTGTTCACATAGTAATCTTACATGATATCCATCAAAATCAAACTCAACAAAAAAATCGTTTTGAGGTTTAAAGCATTTTCTATGCTTATCAGTTTTAGGTATAGCGGCATAATTAACAGAATTAAAAGCATTAGTAGGTCTTGATGTAATATTGTATAAATTATAGTAAGTATAGGTAATATCGTCTACAATATTTTGATTAACGTCCCTAGGGGTAAACATTTCTATAAATTGTTCTTTATGTATCCCAATACCTGATTGTTCGAGTAAAAAGAAAACATTTGTAGCAGTATTATTATAAAAATCAAAACCATCAGGTATCGTTAGGTCTATTGAATCTTTTATTTTACTATAGATATTTTCACTAGCTTCATATAATTTTGAAATAGGTATAAGCTTATTTGTTACTGATATATTCTTAAATTTATTATAAAAAGTATTGATATACATAAAATCTCTAGAGTACTCTAACTTTTTAAATTTTACCATTGAATATAGTAAAGATAAATCCGTTGCTCCTTGAAGATTAAAGTGATAGAGTAATGTCTTTTTATCTAGAGTATAAAGTGTGTTGAAAGATTTTAAAACTTCATAGACACGTTCCCTTTCTACATTAAGGCCTTCTTCGTGATTTATAGGAATAATAAACCCATGCTTAGAATTTATAGGCCTAATATAAACTGCTACTGTTTCAGTTAATTTTGGATGATAGTAAAAGTTAGACGGTACAATATCTACGTAACCTCCTAATCTACCTAATGACTGTAATCTATCTAATTGAGTTTCTGTCTCAATAATGTAAAACATATATAACCTTTTATGTAATATAAGATAAAAATCTTAAACTACAAACTCTCCGTAGTTATTTACTATTTGAGATAACCCCTTTATAGTTTTTTCAGCTTCTACTATACTTTCTTTATTTTGAGAAGATGCTCCGAAATAAATATAAGGTCCTTTATTTATATCTTCAACCGGTCCTTTAAGAATCCAGCTAATAACTACTGATATTGTATAATTTAGTGTGTTAAATTTTTTATAATTTTCTTTATTTACCTCTACTATATTTTTAGTCCTCCTATCTTGAATATAGTACCTATTAAATTTTTCATTTAAATAATCCAGTTTAGTAGGTCGTATAAAGTTATTTTTAAGTACTAATGGATCAGTTGTATCATCAGCAAACCTAAAGTCTTGTAGTTTTTTAGTACTGCTACTAAATTTTTTACCTGTATAAATTTCCCCGGAAAATGATTCTATGTAGGATCCTATATACTCACTACCGTTAGGATTAAATAACTCTCCTCCTTTAGTATGTTTAACGTTATATTTAGATTTCGGTAAGTACATATTATTTAAAAGTAAAGTGCCAATGTCCTCCGGTTGCGTGACCTGTTGGCTTTTCATATTCGTTAAGGTAATCTATTAGACCTAGAGTTACCATACCACTCACCGACTTAAATACAATATCAGATGCTTTTTTAATCTGTTCTGTGGTAGCATCAGTCTGTATTGCTAAATCCAATGCTTTTCCTAGTCTATGGTAAGTAGACTTTGGAGGATTTGGATTAAATATATGAAACAGGTCATGTCCTCCGGTCCATCTAAATTGTAAGTCTTTTATTCCTTGCTTTTTTAATTCTCCTGATATATTCCTCATTAATCCTATCCCTCTAGTAGCCGTAGGAGCTGTTATATCATTACCACTAGAGGTTAACTCAAATCCTTTTTCTGAAAAGTTTGGTGTATTTTCTATCTGTTTTCTTAATCTTGTAGCATTAGGGAATAAACTTTCGTCTTGTTGGTCTACATCAGGATTAATTATTTCTATACTATCTATTATTCCCGAAAGATTATCAGTTATAGCAACAGTTTCTGTATTTTCTGAAGTAATCATCATTAAAGCTGAAATTGATGTTATCCATTGATTACTTTCTATCTTATTATCTATACCGGTGATGGTAAAACTAACATTACCTTTATACCTAGAAGGTAAAAGCCCAGAACCTATATTAAATACATCTGTAATTCTTAATCCAGAAATACCTAAAATATCAAAACTTAAATTAATTGGAATAATTCCAGGAGGATTAGTCTTCTTTTTAACTATTTCTCTTTTAAGCATTAGATTCATTACTGCCTGGTGAGCTGGTTTTAAGTTACTGATAGATGTGGTAGAAATTACTTGCTTAGCATTTAATACTCCGAAAAATTGAACTACTGTAGTGAGGTTATCTATTAATTTTTGTCTATCTTCAGCAGCTTTTTTTAAACTTTTAATATCTAAAGTTGTAGCATCTAAAGTTCGTTCAGGTATTATTCTATCGGTAGCATCTTTATAAAAATCATTAAAGCTAAATACATCTTCAGTAAGACTAGACCCTCCAGCTGATGCTGCTATTGCAATTAAGTTACTTAAGTTAGAAGGAATTGCACTAGATAATTGTACACTAGTACTTAAACCTTTTAAACCTACTAAATCTAATGTAAAATCTATATCTTTATTTCCTGGGGTACCTTTTCTATCTATTACATAGTATACTTGGTCTATTTCATGTAGATCAAAATTATTTATATTACCGCAACTAGAATTAATCGTATTAAGTAGACTTCTTACCATGTCGTATACATTAATATCTTCGTTTTTATTATTTTTTATTAATTCAGAATATACAGTCTTTACATAATTTACATTTACAAGAATATTGAGTATATCATCAGTATCACCTTCAATACAGTTATACACTGAAACTGAACTTGCAATATCTAATTTAATATCAGCTTTTAAATCTAATGGTTTAGGTAGAATACATACATCAGGTTGATAAGAGATATGACTATCAAAGGTTATAAAAGGGTTATTATTTTCATACTTTACTCTTTTTGTCTTAGTATCGTGATTATTAGTATAAAATTTTACAAAAGGAATATTATTATCTTTAAGTTGATAGTTAACATTTATAAAATTTAATAAGCCTCCTAAAGTAATATATTTATAAGGAGTTAGTCCTGAGGTTTTTTCAGAATTAGCTGAGTTTATATTAGCTGCAAATACATTTTTAAATTGTCCAAATATTAAATCTGCTGTATCATTATCCAACATAACCTTAAATCGTTCAAAGTCAAAAGGAATTCTAGTTTGATTAGCTAATGAAGTTTGAGTAGGGAGCGAATTAAGTATTAATTCAAAATAACCATGAAATTTATTTATTACTCCTTTATCTCTTTCTTTTTCAGAAACTCCTGGTTGAAATAAAGCTGAAAGAGATTCGGTTAATTCACCGTATCCTATAATATCAATTGAGCAGTCATAAATACCTTCATTATTATAACTCCATATAAAGTTACTTACTCTTCCTAATAGAGCATCGTAATTATAAGATTGTTTTGTTCTTAATTCATCTAAAATTTTTAATATTTCTCTGCTTCTATGAAAATCATTATCAGGATCATGTTTTGGTAGGTCTTCGAACCATTTAGAAAAAGTTTTTACGTTTGATGATACATCTTTTTTAGTACTATCTAATACTTGTGTATGACCCCACTCCAGTAACATTGAATACCCCGGCAATAGGTAGAGTTTTTCAAATTTCTCTAAATCGTCTAAACTATTTACTTGAAATTCAACTGTTGCTTTTTTTACTGTACCGAAAGAACCTTGGGTAGCAATTGCAACTCTGGTAATTCCAGCCATAGGTTTAAATCCATATTGTTCACTGTGTCCGTAAGAACTGTTTTTATCTTGGGTAAACCCTTGTTTGGTTTTTCCATTAAATGTACCGCCAAAAAGTATGTTTTGATCAGCTTGAAATGTTCTATCTTTATTTGCTACTTCTACACCTGAGGATAGTTTTACCCATCCGGTATTAGAATTAAGAAATAACAGATCACTATCGATACGTTTTGATTTGCTTACTATTTCTTTTCTAGTGTTTAATTGTGTTTGTACAGTAGATTGTACATTACTGTATATAGACGACTTTTTTGACCAACCTAGTGACATTTATCTAGAAGAATTTATATCATCATATAACCTTAAAGCTAATTCTTTCGAAGCAGGTATTCTAATCTGAGCACCTGGTGTAGGGTTAAGAGAAGCTCTTTGATGATTGTTAGAAGAAGCTATTATCCACCATAAAGTAGAATCGTTATAGTATTGTGAAGCAAGTTTATCGTATCTATCACTTACTGAAGCAATAATATATATGTCATCTTCAGTTTCTGGAATGGTTGGGTATATAGGATTAGTTATATACCTTATACCTTCTTTAGTTTTATATTTATCAATCTCTTTATAACGTCTCATTAGTTTTTAAATGGTGCTTTATTAGGGTTAGTTAAAAAAGGCTTATTCCCAGTTTCTGGTAAAAAGTTATGTACTGGTCTAAAACTAAGACTTATATCTAACACCATAGGTAGTTCTTGAACGTCATCATCAACACCAGGTTTGTCAGGTTCATTCAATGCTATTTCCCATGGATATGTTGTATTCCACGATAAGTCTAAAGATTCTATAAATCCTGGTAGTTCATAAAAAAAGCTTCCTACTGTTAATTTTACAAAAGTACCTCTCATAAATCCTCCTTTACTGTAAGAAGGACTAGTGGTAGATATTAAATTATTTAACTTATTATAGATAGGTTTTAATTCATGTCTAGTCATAGCAGCAACCTTAAAAGATACATTAATAGATCTCTGTGAACCTAAGTAATTATAGAAAGGTTCCCCTCTACCAATATAATTTGTAGAACTCCAATCTGCTGAATGACTATCATCTATACTGTCTATTAAAGCTCTAAAAACTAGTACTGTATTTTTACCGTTATTATCTGAGTTAATTACTTCAAATCTAAATTTAGCTAAATCTCTGGAATCTTTTACTGCGTTAAATTGTTCAAAAGTCGTAATTGGTCCACCAGTTTTATATGGTTCTAATAAATTTATTTTATCAAGATCGTCTTTGATTACGAATTTAGAATATGTTGTTTTAGGATCTTTAGATATTTTTTTACTTATATTACCTAACCCTACTCTATTTTCTATTTTTTTCTGAGGAGTAGGTTGAGGCATTCTTTCAGGTGCTACTTGACCTTTATAAGTATATTTTGCTTCTTGACCTAAAATATCAATAACAGTTGTTTGAGATTTTAATTTATTAGCTTCGACTTCTACCTCGTATCCAGTATTAACAAATTTACCTCCTTCTTTTACTACTCCTGCATAGTTTTTACCTAAGTAATGAGAGTTCCTCTGAAAGCCTTTGACAAAGTGTATACCTGTGTTATTAACTGGAACTTGTGCAAGTGTAGAACCTAGTACCCGTGCTGCACTGTTACTGCCTCCTATTAGGTTACCTAGCAGGCTAGATCCTTCTTCTGATTGTTCTTTACCTTTTATTCTTACTCTACCTAACTGTGCTTCATTAGAGAGGTAACTTAATCCTTGTGATCTAGTCATTAACGCAGCTATTCTTGCTAAGTCGTCTGCTCTTTTGCTTCCTTGGCTAGATTTGTTACCCTGTTCTTCGATAGTAGAAGGAATAGTTTTTTGTATAATAGGTTCATTTCCTACATTAAAAGTCCCGTACTTGAGTTTATTAAGTTGAGTTTTACCTTCTATATAATTTTTTAAAATTGACATATATTAGCTTTTATAGCTTGACATTACTAATGTTTCACCTACTTTTCTTCCTTCTAAATTAATTACCTTACCACCTTCTACTGCTGTTATAAGCTTTTCAAGAAGAGTGTTTGTTTCTTTACCAAATTGAGTACCACCAGCCATTACTAAAGTATCTTTTGGGTTTTGTCTTATAGTAAAATCATCAGGTGTAATTTCTGTATTTTCAATTCTTCTTAGTTCTTTACGAGCTTCATCAATTCCTTCATTAGTTGCAAATGCATAATCTGAGGTTACTCCAAGCGGACCTTTATTTAAAGATGCTTTATAAGCTATTTCATTAAACTCATCAAAAGATAAACCAGCAGCTTCATATTGTTCATCTGAGATATTCATAGCTCGTTCTCCTACTGCTTTTGATCTATCAGAACTTTCACCAAAACTATTATTAACCCAAGTAGCAAGGCTTTTCATTGCTTCAGATAATTCTGTTAAAAATCCACCATCGACAAAATCTGTAAAAGTTGATTTAAGATCATCCATTGCCTCATTAAAATTTTCTTCAGCAGTTTTTCGTTTTTCTATGTCTTGCATTGCTTGTGCACTTAGATTAGATCTAATCATAAAAGCTTTGATTTCATCTTGAGATCCTTCTTTGAGTAATCTATAGTATTCATCGGCTGCTACATTATTATTACCTTGTATAAGGTATGCTCTTTGAAGTTCATCTGCTGATAATCCTGTTGCTTTTGCAATAGCCTCCATTATAATAGGACTCCTTCTCTGTTCAGCAGTTAAATTCTGCATTTGAGATAGTACATCTGCTGTCGCTCCTGCTATATCTCCGGTTGCAGCTTTTGCTCTAGCTCTTTCTAGGTTAAATTGCTGTCCTGTTAATAATTCTGCTTGAAGTTCAGAACCTATAGATTGTTCAAAATCTAATAAATTACTAGCTATATTAGAAGCTTGCTGTAAATTTATTCCAAATCTTCTAACCTGTAATACCCCTTTCGCTATAGCTTCGTTAGAAAACCCGAATGACGCTGCAACTTGTCCGGTTGCTCCTGCGACTGCTTTCATAATACCTTTAAAACTCATACCAAATCCGTTGGCAGCTTTAAAGTTATTACCGATATTTAAAATATTTTCTGAGGTTAAATAGGCATTTTCTTGGGTAGCACCCATTCTAACGCTTAATGTAGATGCTTCTTTAGCACTTAACTTTACTCTACTAGTTAAAAAAGTCTGGTTATTTAAAATATCAGTACTAGCTCTAAAAGTAGCTCCGAATTCATCATTTAAGGCTTGCTGTGCTGCAACTAAAGCTGCTGTATTGTTTCTAGTCAGTCCTGTATCTCTTCTTATCTCAGCAAACTGTTCTCTTAATTGATCTGCTTGACCTACACTAGACCCCATTGACCGAGCAAGTTCTACTGCTTGTTTATTAGCACCTATGAATATATCTACTACAAACTTTAATGCAGTAGTAACTGCAGCAATACTTATTAATGACTTACTTATAGTTTTAGTTAGTGCACTAAACCCTTGGCCGAAAGGACTTTTTATACCTGCAGCACCTTTTTTAAGCTTAGCGTTATTTAAAATAGTTTCTTTAGATGCTTTTGCTGCTGCATCGAATGGTCCGGAAAGCTTACGTAAACCGGGTATATCGCCTAATACTTTAGATAATCCAGAAAAGAATATTGAAGATTTATCTAACTTAGCTGCATCTTGTTGAGTTTCTTTTATAGCTTCTGCTACAGCTCTAGCATTATCAGCGGCATTAGCTAAGTTTTCTGCTTGTTTAAGATAAACTTTCTTAACGTCTTCAGCTACAGTAGCAGCTTTACCCATCAAAGTTACTCTTCTTGCTTCTAACTTTGCTGCTAGAGCTAATTGTTTGGTTTTTTCTTCTTCTAGTTTTCTAACAGCATCAGTTTTAGATACAGCTTCTTTTTGAAGTTGTGCAATTTTTGCTGTTATATCTCTACCTATAAACTGAGATTTATTAAGTTTATCTTGAGCTGTATCAAGATCCTTTAACTCAGCATTAAGAGCTTTATAGCTTTCATAAATCTGAGCTGTTCCTTCTTGATACTGATCAATTTTGTTTAATTGATCTTGCGTTAAGCCTTTAAATTCTTCTGCCATATAGAGTATATATGTTATAAATAGGAAAGACGTCTATTTTTTAGACGCCTTTGCTGTAAAGGATGGTTTTATATCGGGTCCAAAGGATTTTTTCTTTTTAGGACTTTTAGTTTTATTTTGTTCTGCTACAGAATTAAAATGTTCTTGGATTTTATGAAAAGTGAAATTTCTCAACCATATTGGCATATTATATACCTCCCCCCATGTGTAACCTCCGTTACCGTGAAATACTATTTCATGTATTTGAGTAAATATTGAAGTTCTATGACTAGACGTCAGGCCAAAAAAACCCTATGCCTATCGGCAAGTCAACGCCCTCCGATACGCCGTCCGGGTAGTATTTCATATTTACATCCGGAGTCACAGAAATCATATGTAGTCTAAGTGCTCTAGCATCTGCTGCTAGTAAGTATTTTTCTACAAATTCTCTGATGTCTTTTTTTTCAGTTAAACCATTTACTGATGTTAAAGTGTGTTTAAGTCTTGTTGTTACAGTAGTACTGCTCTCTTTATTTAACTTTTGAAGACCTTTCATTTCATTATCTATCTCTCTTTCATTTTTATGAGTTAATAATTTAAAAGTTACTTTATTTTCTGATTTAGGTAAAATAAATTCGAATTCATTTTTACCTTCTTTTATATTAACTTCTTTATTTTTTAACTCAGTTAAATCAACTGCTACCTCATTTCCTCCATAGTTGAACTTATAGTCTTTACCGTAAGATAGTATTCTTGCTGCTATCATTATAGCATTCTTATCTCCTATTAAAAGATCATTAAAATTTACTCCTTCTGTGACGATTAATGCTTGAAGCAGTTTATCAATAACTGTACCGTTTGAAATATAGTTGTTATTTGTAAGAATATCTTCTTCTTTAGCTGTCATATACTTCATCTCTACTTCGCCTTTACTTAAAGGAGAGTCTTTAGGGTATAGTAAGCCTTTTGATGGTAATTCTACTGTTTCAGTAGGGATTTTAAATTGTGATTCCATAAATTTTATTAATTATAACTATTCTTTTATATAAATATACGAAAATTAAATTATGGGACAAACAAAAAACCCGACTAAATGCCGGGTTCTAAGATATATATGTGGTAGTTTATTAGAAGTTCAATATACAGTAGTCCATTGAAATAGTCATACTTAAGTCAACTACTTCAGAACTAGTCCAGTCATATTGACCAAAGTCTGCTGTTTGAATAAAGGCACCTTT
>Ga0209337_1000055_pt1 | contig 96637 bp, 76 predicted proteins | sample LinPmetageLP53_FD_184044 | JGI IMG/M metagenome (GOLD analysis project Ga0209337, IMG submission 184044) | Marine viral communities from the Pacific Ocean - LP-53 (SPAdes) (version 2) | ecosystem: Environmental > Aquatic > Marine > Oceanic | place: Pacific Ocean | collected 2010-02-08
TCTTTTAAACTTTTTGTAGTTTGTACGTCTGGTGTCATACCTCTTAGGTTTGTCATCTTAGATTTTTGTTGTGCTATTTTTTCTTTTTTTCTTTTTACTTTTTTAGCTATCCTTTCACCTACTTTGTTTGGTACTACATTACCTAAAGCTTCACCATCTTTACCAGTTTGTGCATTTCCAGTCTCTTGTGAACCTGAAAGATAGTCATCCATTCTATCCAATAAATCAGCACCATTTGCGTCTTCTAGACCCATACCTCTAAAATCATCTATAAACTCTTCATCCTCCGCTGTATTTCTATACATAGGAGATTTGTAATCTGTTTTAGAGTTATTCTGATGTGGAAAATCTGGATGTGAGTTATTTTCAAAATCTAAATAATCTTTTATTTTTTTGTCAAAATGTTTTAGATAATTATCATTTTCTGATTTAGAAACCTTAAGTGACGCGTCGGTTTGTTTCATACCTGGAATATTTTTTATTTCACCAGGAAGTTTTGTTGGTTTTTCGTATTTGAAGTTACCAGTGTTGTAAAAGGCTTTTTCATTTAAAATATTTTTTGTTATTCTATTTTTAAGTGATTCTTTTAGTTGTGTTTTTGATATTTTTTTAGATATTTCTTTTCTAATGACAGATTTTAGTATTTTTTCACTTTCTGTCATTGGTCCAAATAATGGTCCTTCAAAAGAACCAGATGATGAAGCTCCGGTAACTTCTTCCATTTCCATCTCCCCAGTTTCACCAAATGTTCCCATAATTTCATCCATCTCCATATACTCAAAAACATTACTTGAGTTCATTCCACCACATTGTTCACCTAACTCACCACATTGTTCGTCTATTTCTTTTTTTAAAGCTTTAGATATGGTTTTTCTTCTATTTTTTAAATAACTGTCAGATTTATCAACTTTACCGTCATTATTAATATCGTCATCTTCTTTTCCCACAGCATCTAATTCTTCTGATAATGTTCTATGCCATCCATCAATATTGTTAGGTTTAGGTTGACCTAGTCTTGAAGGGTGTTGTCCGTTAGACCCCACGTATTTCACACTATTACCATCATTGTCAATCATCATACCGTGAGTATCTCTGGTTAATCCATGATTTTCACCTAAGCGATTTGCCGCTCTTCTAATCACATCATCTAATTTTGGGTTTCTTGCTAATATATCTGCCATTTTTCTTTTTATTATAAATATCTGTTAATACCGATTAACTCTCGTATTTCGGTTTATTACCACTCATAGTGAATATTTTACCTATAGGTGTATTCATTTTACCACCACCTACTAAATCTTGGACTGGTGATTTGTAAAAACTTCTTTTTATTATTTCTTTTAATTCCTTTTCAATTATTTCTCTAACTTCACTTTCTGACTTACCCGTTTTCTTAGCTACATTCTTTGCTGACTCTCTCATTATTTCTTTTTCCCACATTTCTAAGGCGTTTATATCACCCTGATTACAGTATGGGAATTTTTTACATTTCTCTTTTACTTTAACGTACTTAGCACCAGGCATTAACCTTTGACTTGCAAATCTTTGGTTCTTTTTATTTTTAGCCCAGAACCTTGGTGTTGAATACGACCCAGATGAAGATGTACTCGTAACTTCTCCCATTTCTTTTTTCTGATTATCACCACCTAAATCCCTAACTCCATCAGGTATTTCTGGTCCATCTGGACGTACCATCCAACCAGGAGTTTTTCCTCCATACTGACATTTACACCCACCAACCGTATTAGACCATACACCTTGTTTGTGTCCGTCACCACCATCACAGGGTTTACCTAGTTTTCTATTAGAACACCATTTTCTTTCTTGTAACATTTCTTCTTTTTCATATATGTCTTGGATGTGTGGACCATTTACACAATCACAAAACCAACCCATACCTCCAGGATTTTTACTCCACACACCATGTTTACCCGCACATTCTGAAGATTTACATCTTTTACCCATTTTCTTCTTTTCTTCAGAAACTACCTTCCTAAGGTCACCAACATTAATTTCTACCATAGTTTCATCTTCTAAAGTTTCTTCAATGTGGTGTGAATTATTTAATAGTTGTTGGAATATAAATTTACTTCCACTTGGTAGATTAGTCATCTGCTTTTTTGTAGATTTTTTTAAATTTTTGTTAAAGTTTTGTTCTATTCCCATTAGTTAACTCTTTTAATTTCTTGTTGCCACATACTTCTTCTAAACCAAAAAGTTTTGTATAGTTCTAAAGTTACTTTACTCACAATATCAACTATCTCACCTCTAGTTTTTTTATTACTTTTGACATGTTGGCTTATTATTGTCTCAATTTCATTTTTAAATTGTGGTTTAGACATAAAGTCTTTTACTTCCTTCCTAGCTATCCTAGCTACTGTATCTTTGTCTGTTTGTGTTAATGCCATATCTATAAATACTATTTAACGTTGGATACTACCCAAGATGATGTAACAATTGTTGCCGCACCTAAAAAGAAGTGTATTATGGGTTTATTATACCATTTTGGTCTTAATTCTTTTGTTAAATCTATATACAAGTCTATTCGTTGGTTTAATAGGTCTGTCTTTTCATTCATAAAAGCTATGTGAAGACTGTCTTGCGTATGTAATTTTGTATAATTTAAAATTTGTGTGTTAAGAAGACTAATTTCTATTTTATGTAAACTATCAGTTTGTTCATATACTTGGAATAGTGAATCCAACTCTACCACCTCTTTATCTGTGAAGGTATGTGTTTGTGAAAAAACCAACCCAGGTAAACACAATAATAATAATAATATTAATTTTTTCATTATTTAGTATATTTCTTTTTTCTTCCTAAGTCTGATTCACCACTAACTCTACCTTCATCATCCATCGCCTGCATCATAGCTAACTGTTGCATCAACATAAGATTAGGTGATTCATCTTCTTCATTAAACCCACCTTTGTAACCTTTCTTATTGGTGCCTGGTGAAACAATTTTCTCATATTTATTTTTCTTACATCTCCCCCCAATACAAATTTTACCACCTTTGCATTCAAAAGAATAAGTACATTTTTTTGCTTCATTAATAACTTTATTAATTATTCTTTTAAGGTCTGATTCTCTCAACTTAGTGGTCTCCTTACCATAAGAAGAAGTTGACGAACCGTCTGGAGTGTAATTTATTATTTTACCTTTTTTATTTAAAGTATCTATGTCAGTATTTTTACGTCTTTGTGTGATACCTTTTGGTTTAGCAAATGGTTTTATTATACCAGGCCCCAAAGGTGTCACTTCATTAGATGTACCTCCTTTAGTTTTCTCTAGTTCGTAGTCATTAGTTACTCTACCATCCATACATCCGTAAGCCGTGTTCTCCACACAACACATTGAATTTGAATTTGGGTCAAATAGACAGGTCCCGACATTACAGGGATTGTCCGTTACGTGACACGATATAGCTTCGGTTATCAATAAATTTTGTTTAACTACTCTTTCGATTAACTTAGTTAATTCTGATTGTTTTAGTTTAATTATTTTCATATTTAATTATTTTTTTTAAGTCTATTTTTTAGTGACTTAACTGATTGTTTTCCAGTTCTTTTTTTAACTTTAGGTTTTTTCTTTTTAACCTTTTCAATCTGTTGGTTTGTTTCCAATATTTTCTTTTTTGTAACTTTCTTTTTCTTTTTGATGTACTTTAACTTACCGTCAACTTCTGAGGTTTTATTTTCGTTACTTCTAATATTCTTTTTAATCTTTTTAACTTTTCTAGTGGAGTTTGCGTTTACCATCCACACAAGACCAACAAAGAACCCTATAAACCCCAACACCCATTTCCATGATTTTTTTAAAAATTCCATATTATTATAAATCTTCAGTATCAGTCACCTTTCTATTTGCTAATACTTTTGCCCATTTTGCTGAAAATATATCATAAAAACTTCTAAGTTTTTCTATAGTTTCTACAAAATCGTTATCTACCCTTACCATGTTTCCACTTATAAACACACCATTACTTTCACCTAAACTAAAAAAGAAATCTAAATCTTCTTTTATTAGTCTACCACCCCATTCTACATTATTTCTATATAGTTGTAGAGCTCTATAATCAACTAGGTCAGAAACCTGTTCTAAAAAATCATCCATGGTTTCTTGGTAGGAGTTTCTTTCATCATCTGTTATGTTCAATTCAGATTGCCTATCTCCATGTATAATTAATTTACCTGAAGATATAGTGTAAGTTTTTGTTCTTTCTTTCTCTCTTTCTTTACTAACATCTATCTCATCATCTATATCAATATCATATTCAGTTTGTTCATTTAAATTCCTTACAATGTTTAACATGTTTTTCATGTCATCGTATTGGGTTGCTCGGTAACCTGAGTAATCTTTTATTTTTAATGTTCTTTTTTTCATATTATTTCTTTTATTTTTTCAAAATTAAATGCTGGACTAAGGTCTGTAAAATACTCACTATAATTACTTCTATTAACTACACCTTTAAATTTTTCTACACCACTTACCCTCACATTATGCCCTACAAAGTCTTTGTTTATTTTTAAGTCATGACACAATTTATTTATTAAATCTAATAAAGTGTCTATTTGTTTATCAGTATATACGGCCCAAAAATATTTATTTCTCCATTTTTTTTCAAAAACTTCTCCCTTATAAATATTACCCAACCAGTCACACAGCCTGGGATTGTTTTTTTTAGGTGCTAACCATCCTTCATTTTCTAATAAAATGGTTACAATGTTATTATCAACTTCTTCATGTCCAAAAAAATTAGTAGTATATTCAGGGTTAACTATATTAGTTTTTACGCCACTTTTAGATATTACATAGTGGGGTGAATTTTTATAATTACCATTATGCCTTAACTCTACAGACGTTACATAATCATCTACATTTCTAGAAGTATGACCTAACATTATTTGTGTTTTTCTAGTTTTAATAGAATTAAATAAATTATTTTCTTTTTCTATATTTAAGAGTTCTTTTTTCATTTTTTTCTTTCTCTGGCTTATCAACTACTAACGTTTGTGTAGTGTCTGTCATTCTATGTAATTCACCGAAATGCTCATCTTCAAAATATAATTCATCAATTTTATCTTTTAAATTATTTAAATGACTATCTAATTTATCTAACTCTTCAACCGTAGGTTCTATCTTATCGTAGTGTAAACCGTCGTTACCGTTTTGACCAATTATATCCATCCGTCTTTCATCAATCTCTTCATATTCAACTATTGGTTCTGTATTTGGGTATTTTTTTACCTCTTCCATATCGTCCATTACAATATCCTGTTTTTCTATCTTAACTTCTTTAGTGGGTTTAGCCATTACCCTTTCCAATTCTTTATTTCTTATATCAAAGTACTCTTCGGTGTCGTCTTCTTTACGTTTTAGTTGTGAGAATGCGAAGTTGGCTGCGACCACTAAAGCTATAGCTAACGGGTCAAAAACAAAGATTATAAGTAACAAAAACCAATTAACAACTTGGTTCATTGGTTTACCTGTTATTTGAGATAGGTATTTCAGTGGTCCTAATTCACTTTTAGCTTCATTAGATATTTCTTTATCTAATAACGACATATCAGTTTTATTAATAGAATCCATTATAGCCTCTATTTTAATATTAATATTATCTCTATCTACAATTGTGGTTTTTAATTCTGATTGTAGTGCCCTTCTCGTAGAACTAGATGTAGTTGTAATTACAGATTGGGAATTCTCATCCCAATATGATACTGATGTTGGGCTTGATAACGATATTCTTAGGTCTGCTATTGATTTGTTTATTTGAGTTTTTTCGAGTGTTAGGTCTTCTTTTGTTTCTTGAAACCTAACTTGCTTCTGATTAAGAACCATTAATGACTTATCTAATAGTTCTGATTGGGTTGCTGTAGTTTGATAAGCTCCAGATAAAAAACCATAGATACCACCAGATGTTATTAATATTAAAACAAAACAAGCTATGGATAGGTACAACCTTAAGGCTTTGTTGATTGTGTCCCAGTATTGGTATAGTAGTGATGCGACTACTAGTTTAGCAAATTCTAATGAACCAGCCATTATAATTACTTGGAGACTAGCTCCAGCAAATAATTTACTCAACCCAAAGACTGAATAAAATGCTGCTGAACCTGAGACAGCTAACGCTGATAAAGCGATAATTAAAGGGAATATTCTTTTTTTCATACCATAATCTATATGGTATAAATATTAGTTAGTTAGGTAGTCAAGTAAAGAATAACTATCATTTCTCAATTTTCTTAAAGCTTTTTCTTTAATTTGTCTAACTCTTTCTTTAGTTAGGTTAAATATTTCACCTATTTCTTGTAGTGTGTGTGGTGTATAATTTAAACCATAGTACCTTTCTACAATTTCAGTTTCTCTAGCGTCTAAGGAATTCATTAACTTTTTTAATTCTGTTTTTATGTTACATTCATCATCAAATATAGCGTCAGGCATTTCAGCATCTTTATTTTCTAAAATTTGTATTAGAGTGTCACCTTCATCGTTTATTGGTCTGTCGTAATTAATGGTTGTGGGTAGCGTAGCTAACTTAGTGTCTAATTCGGTAATTTCTTTTCCTATTTTTTTCTTTTGTCTTTGCAGTTCTTGGACAACGTTAACTGGGAGTCTAATCGTTCTAGCGTGTTCATTTAGACATTGTAGTATGGCTTGTTTTACCCACCAAACAGCGTAAGATATAAATCTATAACCTTTTGACCAATCAAATTGTCTGATGGCTTTTAATAACCCATAATTACCTTCAGCTATTAAATCTGGTAAATCTACTCCTTGGTTTTGATAATTTTTAGCAACACTTATAACAAATCTTAAATTACCATAGATTAATTCATTGTTTACTTTTTCTATCTCTTCCTGTGTTGATTCGGGGTTTGCTATAATTTTAGCTAATTCTTTTTCCCTGTCAGGGGTCATTACTGTTATTTTTCTAACATCTCTTAAGTAATGAGATATTTCATCCTGTTTTATAAATGCTTGTTTATTATTCATATATTTTTATTTTTATAGATTAGGGTACAAATTTACATAAAAAAAATGGTACACACAAGTATTTTATACAATTAGTGTACCATTCGTAGGTTAGGTGACAATATGTCAGATTTTATCTAGGTCTTCTGGTATTTTTTCTATTATTTGTCTTATTACTTCTATTATTAAACGTTTTATTTGTAGATTTGTTACTTCTATTCGTTTTAATTTTAGTGTTGTTAGGACGGGTGTAATTTGTGTTAGTTTTTACCTTTGTACTTCTGTTTGGTGTAACAATTACCTTTGTGTTGTTATTAGTTCTAATGTTTGGCCTATGTGTGTTAGGTCTATTAGGTCTATGAGTTGGTCTATTAACGGGTCTTGTAATTATAACGTGTGTTGTATGTGTATAGTGTGATGGTGGACAACTATTATAGTAATAGTACCAAGGATAATAATGTGGTGTCCCATAATAATAGTACCACCCACTATTCAACCCCCAATATAGTTCGCCTTGGTGGTATGTTACTGAAGTATGTGATTCTTTTATATCAGAATATTCTGTATCTGTTGTGTAGTATGGTACGTAACAACCTGACATAGATAATACTATTGCCCATACTATGGTAAAAACTAACATCCATCCTAGTGTTTTTTTCATTTTATTATTTCTTTTATTTGGTTTACCATTATTTCTGGTTCTTCTGCTATATAAACATCCCCTTTATTTCCAGTTTTATTACTAGAACAAACAAATATTTTTTTGTCCCCATCTGTAATTACAGCTGTAGGAACCCAAGGTGGTAGTTCATTGTCTCTAATTAAATCTATATGTTCCCATTTGTTAGGGTATTGATTCATTAGATTATCACTTTTTTCCATTAAATCTTTATTTTCAAATTCTATGTTATTTTCTTTCAGTCCTTTTTTAACTTCAACACAGTCTGGACAATCAGCTTCACTATATAATACTATTTTCATTATTTTTTTTGTTTATCTAAAAATTCTTTTTCATTTATGGTAAGACTCTTAATGCCCCTTTCATTAATCTTATCTAAAATAATATCAATGTCAAGTATTTCATCATCACTTTTAGGCCATGCCGTAGGTGGTTCATATGTTTGTTTTATCATTTCTAAATCTAATTTACTTTCAAAAAAATTCATATTATCCATCGCTCTTTTCCTAAAATAATCTATTAGTTCTTTTAACATTTCCGATGTTGGCTCTTCTATTTTTTTTGTTTTAGATTTTCCAAATAAGTGATTTTCTAGTAATGGGTTTAACCTGTAACTTAAATTTCTAGGTTTAGGCATTAAAAAATAGGCTGGAATATCTGGTTTTAAAAACTCTTCTAATAAATCTTTTATTTCATTAAAAGAGGATTGTGACTCTATACACGCTATTAATGTATGTTCACCAGTAACAAAAGATAATTCTGGTACAGCCAATATAGTTTCTAACACATCTTTAATATGTTCATATAACTCAACATTATCTTCAAGTCTAATCCAAGCTCCAAACATGAAAAGCAAATATTTTTTATTTCTAATCTTACTCATATTAATAAATATTATATTTTTGATACATTGTTACTTTTTTTAACTGTGATTAGATTGTCACCCCATTCAGTAACCAATGGATTGTGTGTGATTAAAAATACACAATCAAAATATTCTTTAAGTTTTAAGAAAAAATCTCTTACCATGTGTAAATTTTCATTAGAAACTTTTCCAAATACTTCATCAAAAACCGTTACGTTTGGTTTTGGTAGTGAAGAGAATTTACTTAGGATAGCTCTAAGTGCGAGTGAAGCTATTGTTTTTTCATACCCAGAACCAGCGGTTAATGGTTTTAAAATATGTGTTTCTTTATCTATCATCCAAAAATCTACTTCATTTTTTTCATTAACTTTAACCTCCAAATCAAATGTACAATCTTCAGATAATAAATGACTTAGTTCATTATTAATCACCGGCATTAAACTTTTTAAGATTACTTTTGGTATTCCGTTTTTACCAAAAGCGGTTAAATAAGTTTTAAATATAAGTTGTACTTGTTCCTCTTTTTTTATTTTTTCAATATTATCTAAATTTTCTTGTAGTTTTCTTTTAGATTGTTCTTGTTTAATTAAAAATGTATTTTTTATATCTAAATTAGTTTGTTTTGTTAATTTAACAGAATTTAGGTTTGATTGTATTTTTAACTTATTAATTTCTACTTCTTTATTATGTTCTATTTTGTTCTGATTAGATTCGTATTTTACAGTTAATGTTTTTTTATCTTTACGTGTATTTTCTAAAGACTCTATTTCTAAAAACTTTTTTTCTTTTATTAATTTATTTTTATCATACAAATCTAATTCATCTTTTAATACTTCTAAGTTTACTAATTCTGATTCTTGTCTTTGTACTTCCTTTTCAATGTCTGTTAATTTTATCTTATCAGTTTTAATTTCTTTTTTAACTTTAGATATTTCATTTGTATGATTAACATCGTCTAAACCTCTTTTACATACCGGACATATTTCAGAATTCTGTAGATTAATAATATCTTTTTCTTTAGAATTTATTTCATTATTAAAAATACCAAATTCTAGTTTTTTACTATTAAGTAGTTCTCTTTTTTCTTGTAAGTCTATCGTATCTATATATGTTTTAGGTTCTTTAATTATTATAGAATCTTTTTCTGCCTTTTTATTAGTTATTAAACCATCTAACCTACCAATCTCCAACAGTATTGAGTTATAGTCTAATTTTACGACATCTTCATCTATGTCAGAATATCTTGAGGATAGTATTGTGTCTTTGTTTTCTTCTAGTTTTTTTATTTCTTCTTCTAAGGTATCTAATCTATTCTCGGCTTCAGTTATACCCGTAAGTGTAGTTTTTAACTCGTCTTCTAGTTTTTCACTTTCTTGTTTTAAAGTTTCAATGTCGTAAATGTTAGATACCATTGTTTTAGACCAAGTGTTGTACATAGTTTTACAAACTTTTTCTTTTTCTGTTAATAGTTCTAAACCTATAAATCTATAAAAAATATTCCCTCTTTCAGTAGCTTTAGCTTCTAGTAGTGACTCTAGGTTGGACCCTGTTGTTAAAATAGTTAGTAAAAAATCATCTACGTTCCCTATAGCTTCTTTTATAAATTTTTCTGTTTCCCTTCTTTGTTCACCTGTAAAATTTTGTAAACTACCATCTTTAAGTTTTTTAAAGAAGTCTAGACTAGTTTTTACACTCCACCCACCTTTTTTGGTTTTTTTCCTAATTACTTTTCTAACTATTACATAATCTTCCCCATCAATCTCAACATCCCCTTGGACAGAAACTTCATTAACATCTCTAAACTTGTTAAATATTTCTTCAGCTTTTGTTGTTTTAGTTGTGGAATTAAAAAATAAAAATAATAACAAATCTACAGCTAATACTGTTTTACCACCATAATTAGGTGGGTCAGAGTCTATTACTGTTATACCATTAAGTTTAGAAAATTGTAAAGTATTATTGTCACCAAAAGAAAGAAAGTTAGAAAAATTTATTTTTTTTATTTTTAGAGTTCTATAAACATTATGTAACTTTCCAACCTCTTCTAGTTTAGTGTTTACCGTATCATCCAATTTAGATACGTTAGCCCATTTAACTTCTATTTTTTCAGTTTTTATAAATTCTTTTAATAGGGATTTTTGGTAAATAGGGTCGATTATGTTAGTGTCTAAACCTAATTTTAATTCCTCCCCTTCTATTGATTTGGATTTGGTTACGACTGTTACATTTTTAGAATTATATTTTTTTTTAAAATAGGACTTAACCCTTCTTAATCTTTCTTTTGTAAAATTACCTGGTATGTCTTCCCATATAACCCTAATAAAAGGATTTTTTAATTTATCTATTTCCATTCTAAAATATTTGTTGTTGAGTACCCTTCTATCCTATCGAAAAATCTTACTTGTTGGGCATACTCTTCACCAACTACAGTTTTATTTTTCCAATCAGAACCCACAATTAAAACATGTGGTTTGTGTTTTTTTACTAAATTTTTTAACCCTTCAGTACTGTCGAACGAAAATACCTTATCAATATACTTTATAGATTCTAAAACTTTAATTCGGTCAGATAGTTTATTAAATGGTCTATCTTCACCTTTATCACTTTTTACTTTATCATCTGAGTCAACCCCAACGTATAATTTAAACCCCATTGACTTAGCATATTTAAATAATTCAATATGACCAACATGTAAAATGTCAAAACAACCATTTGTCCAAATTATTTTTTCTTCCATGATATTTCCCAATCTTTAAATTCAGCCGCTAGGCAATCTATTTTGTAATCTTTTCTTCCACCTACTTTTTCTTGAATCATATTCTTTGCGGTATTTCTAATGCCATTCAACCCATGGGTTAATTCAAGATTGTTTCCATCTTTTATACCCTTTCTATAGTTTGATTCATTGTGCCATATATGTAGATTCATTTGAGATAGGACAACTACCGCCCTAATAAGTTCAGCGTCAACACCCTCTAAGTCTATGTCATGCATTATATCTTGTATTTCTTTTGCGTACTCTTCTTTATGTTCAGTAATAAACACTTCTTTTAATTGAGCGATAGATAATCTATCCACTAATTCTGATAGTGTTGGTAGGTATTTTCTAGTCTTCATTTGGTACATTTTTTTCAAACCATTCTATTATTGCGTTAATTCCCCAAACTGAACCACTAGCTAACATTCCATCAAAAAATATACTAGTATATGGTATTACTATCATTGTTTCTGTTGGTGAATAAAATGCTATCGAGAAGAAAAACCCAACCCACGTTGAGGTACACATCATACACTGTACTAAATCTCCAAAAAAAGTAGAGTTTTTAATTAACCAATCTCTTAGGTTTTGAAATATACTACCAAATACTATGATTTGGGACATTCCGTAAGCTGCTAAAATCCAAATAAGTGTATTCATAATTAATCTATATAAGTGTCATTTAAGTTTGATGTCTTTAGATATTTTGCTCTCCTATTGACCGTTACTTTTTTAAAGTGTTCTAGTATGTCTTCCATTTCTTCTATTTTTGTTTTTTGTTCTTTTATTAACATATTTTTTTCTTGTAATTCTTTTTTAAGTTTTTCTAATTCCTCTATTAGTTGTGTATCTTTAACTTCTTTAGTTACAATTCTTTCTACAATAACTTCTTTTTCTACTGGTATTTCTTTTATAACTTCCCTAACAATTTCTCTTTCGACCGGGACTTCTTGTATTTGTGATTTAGGTAAGAATGGGGATACACCGTATTTATCAAGTGTTAATCCATCTTTTGCACACTTTATTATGAATTCTTTAACATCCTCAACTTCATTTAATTTACAATAAGCTTCTATATTTTCTTTTAGTTTCGTAGGTATTTCAATCATTTACTAATATTTCTTTTTCTTTATCAATGTCTGTTATATCGGTTATTTTAAAACTTAGAAATGGTTGTGGGTTTTCTAAGTCATTAAAAGTATATGAAAAATCTTTTAAGTTTAAAACACCATAACCATGATTTTTTATATTTTCACCATAATTTTGACATATAGTGGAACCAACCATATAAGCTTTTTTATCATTCGGTATATCAAATATTTGTCTTTTATGGATATCACCAGCTAATACCAAATCACAACCATCAAATATTTCAGCATTGTAACCGTCCTCAAATTCAAAACCTATATCTGTTTTTAATCCAACTATTGGACCATGAAATAAACCTATTTTAATTTTATCAGTAACCATAATTTCTGGTTTTTCATTTTCTTGGACTAGTGAGTAGACACACCACGTTACATTATCATCCACATAACACCCCTTATCTTTATAATATGTTATATTTTGGTTGTTTAGGTTTTCAACTATTGGTGTAATAGCGTCTAACCTATCCTGATTGTTTTCTAAAAAATCATGATTACCAATTAGATATATGTTTGGACATATTTTAGCCGTTTCTGTCATCCACCAACTTAATAACCTTATCAATTCTGGTGTCATTTGATTTTTGGAATGGACTAGGTCACCTGTGAATACAATTCTGTCTGGTTTAATTTCTTTCCACTCTTTAAGTGCGGTTTCCAATATAGACTTATCTCGTTCGTGATACTTGTATAATTTAAGATGTAAGTCGGAATAATGTACAATAGTTTTTATCATGTTATAATTATAGTAAAATTACCACATTTTTCAAATATTTATTACCATGAAGATTATCTTAAGTGAAAAACAAATAGAGTTAGTGTCATTATTAAAAGAACAAAACACACCACAAATACCCAAAGCTTGTAAAGCGTACTATAGTGATACTAAACCTACGTATTACGCGAATAATGCCCAAAACAGGAAACTTAATAGAGTTGGTGAACCTAAAGGGGTTAAGGTTGTAACTTCTGAAAAAATGCTTCCAGCTTTTGAGTTGTGTTATGAATTACAAAGAAATCAACAAAAATACAAACAAAGTATTATGTTTCCTTTGGTTAGTTCAATAGTAAACCACAAAAAGGATAAATGGGTTGATGCTGTTGGTGAAGATGAGATAAGAAGAGTTCATGATGTGTTAGATAAATTACACGATATAGACCCAAACAAACAGTATAGATGGCCTGAACACTTAGATGATTTAACAGCTGGTAAAAGAGCTACCTACAAAAATGGCACACCTATAGAATTTAAAGATAGGTTAAAGGACCAGGCTTTTTTATATGATGTAGATAATAGTGATGTAAAACAATGGTTAAGTGTAAATAAACTTGACGGTAATTACGCGGACGCTTCTAAATTTATAACAGATATAATCATAGAATATTATGGTTTAGATATGGTTAAAACAATTGTTGATGAGTTAAAAAACAATGACAGAAAAACTCTGTTGTATGTTGTTCAACAATTACAAACATATCAAGAAGGTGCTATATTCGATGCCTTTTTAAAAGATGATACCGAATATGATAAATGGGCAACATACTATAGTGAACAAGGTGAACAAGTGGAAAACTTTGTTGCTGACGCATTAATACAAGATGGGTATGAAATCATTCATCAAGGTGGTGGTGGTGACCCTATTGATGTGTTGTTAGCTATTGATTTAATAGTTACTAAAGGTGGTAACATCTATACTTGTCAAGTTAAAAAAGTTGCTGGAATAGAACATCAAGCAAAAACAACATTAAAGACTTGTGAGGAGGGTGGTGCGTATCGAGTTTCTCCTGGGGGTAAATTAAGTATTAGACAACAACAAAATTTAGACTGGGTTGGTTATGGTACCTTAGGTGGTAAAGCAATTGTATCTGCTAGACAACAAGAGGTTACTGGGACCTGGGCGGAAAAGAATTTTGCGTATGGTGATAAAAAAGTATTACCTCTAGGTTATGGTTATTTCTTTATTGATGAACCTATAGCGACACTAAATATTCCAAAGAAAGAATGTGAGAGTGAAGAAGAACCAGTTGTAGAGTCATTTATGAAAATTAAAATTACTGAACACCAAGCTCAAAACCTAGAAAAAAATGATAACGAAGAAAGAACAATAAGGACCATGTTAAAAGATATGATTAGCAGAGCTCCTTGGTTGGTAGAAGAGGCGTATGAAGATGGTTTTTTTGGGGATACTTCAGCAGCTGGTATTTTAGTTCATCAGGATAAAACTAAATATGAGTGGCAAAATGAAGTTATGAAAGAAATTATAGAGCCTGTATATAGGTTGTATGGGTTTAATGATGATGAGAAAGACTTTGTATTCACTTTGTTTAAAGAAAATTTGGCTAATGACCCAGACCATAAATTTACTGATTTAATTATCCCTTCACCATTTCCATTTAAAACTGGTAGGTTTAATCTTGGTGGGACACATAGAGTTGGTGAACTTGATGGGGTTTATAAAAAAGATATAGAAAAAGTTTTTGGTCCACCCACATGGGACCAAGGTAGTGCTGATGATAAAGTACAGGTTGAGTGGGTGATTAAGTTTCCTGATGGTACTATGGGTAGCATCTACGACTATAAAGAATACCAACTAGAACCTGATGAAATTAACTATTGGAGTATTGGAGGTAGAACTAATTTAGCTGCGTATTATGTTAAAAAAGCAATGGGTTTAATCTAACTCTTTTCCTTAATCATTTTTTACTTATATTTGTAATATGGAAATTACAAGAGAACTAGCAAAATTTAATACTATAAAATTTCACGATAAGGAACATAAGTATTATATGAACGACACAAAGATGTCTTCTGTTACACAACTTATTGGTAAATACAAACAGCCGTTTGATAGTGACTATTGGTCAGAAAAAAAAGCAAACGAACGAGGAATTTTAAAAGAGGAAATCCTTAAAGAGTGGAAGTACAAAGCTGATTTTTCAACACAGAAAGGTTCAGCGTTTCACGCCTTTGCTGAAAATTATTTATTTAATAAAGTATTTCCATTCCCAGAAGAAGAAATGACTGAAGTTTTAGGTGGTACAGAAAACATGTTAGAGTGTAGAACCGCTGTAAAAACGATTATAGAGTTGTTTAAGAAGTTTTATGACGATTCCTATGGTAAACTAATACCTGTTAGAGCAGAGGTTGTTGTTGGTGATGAGGAGTTAGGTTTATGTGGTATGATTGACCAACTGTTTTGGAACGAAAAAAGTGGTAAATTAGAAATATGGGATTGGAAAACTAACAAAAAAATAGATAATAAAAATAAATGGCAACAATTTAAAGACCCTATAGGTCATCTAGATGTTTGTGAACTTAACACTTACTCATTACAACTTTCTACTTACAAGTATATTGTTGAAAAGAACACTAATCTTAAGTTAGGTGACTCTTATATTGTTTGGGTTAATGAAAAAAATGACAATTATAAGGTTTTTAAATGTCATGATTTTAGAGAGGAAGTTCTTAATATTTTAAAGTAGCGTAATTTCTGTTAACCCTACCACCCCTTTTAATTCAGCTACATCTTTATCTTCAGGCATTTTTATAAGTCTTACTTTACCGTTAAGTTTACCCCCGTCTAATTTTCTATATAGTTTTTGAGAGTCGTCCCAAGCATCCCCATCTAAACAAATAATAACATTTGCTTTACATTTATCGTAGATTGTTGACCATAATTTATCGGATACTGTTTTTCCAAGAATAGGTATAGAATTTTCTAAAAATAACATATCAAAAACACCTTCTACTAAGTAAATGTTTTTTTCCCAATCTATTTTAGATTCATTAAATATTATTTCTTCTTTAGGGAATTCAGGATTCTTATATTTCATTTTATGATTTATATAAGAACGAGCTACAAAATAATTAATTTTATCGTTTTCATCAAAAGAAGGTATTATTACCCTACCTCTATAGATACCCTGTGTTGTATACCCAATTGAGTGTTTTAACATTGTGTCGTAGGATATATTTCTTTTTAGAAGGTAGTTTATAGCTTCTTTATATGGTATTGTTAGTTTATTACCTTTTTCAAAAGATATGTAATCTTCTGGTAATTTAATTTTTTCATACTTTTTAGATTTTATCTTAAACTCATCAGGACTAATTAAATCCCATGTTTGTTTTTGTTTTTTATTTCCCCACTTCCAAAATAATTTATTTATACGACCATGTGTGTTGTGGGTTTCTGAACAAGACCAACATTTATAAACACCTTTCATATAGTTAACCTCTAAATTACCCTTACCATCACCACTATCTAAACCTTTCATATCTGAACAGACTGGACAATCAAAAGATATTTGCCCTTTATTGTAATAATGATTTTTTGGATTTCCTAATATGTCGGTTAATAATTCTACTATGAGTTCTGATTCTTCCATAAATTAAATTTAATAAAGAATCTACAAGATATCAATTACCATAGTTGGTTTTTTTGCATGTGACCTAGTACACAAGCATAAGCGTCTGTCATATCAAAATTTTCTTTTTTAAGTGTATTGTTTCTAGTGTAACTCCAAGTTATGTGTGGTTGTTGGTCTGATACTTTTTGCCAAATAATTTGTTTTTTATCACAACCTTTTTCATAACCACCAAATAAAACTTTTTTACCTTTTTTATTTTCAACAAATAAATCAGGAAAAGCAAATTTTCTAGAATCATATGTAGATATTAATTCTGGTATCACACCTAAAACATCATGAATAGTTTTCATTATAAAGGCGTTATACCTCATTAAAATAGACACTGTAAAAATATTATTAGAATTTAATAAAGGTTCTTCTATTACAACTTTTGTAATCCCAACTCCTCTATATTTTTCAACTACCTCCCTAAACGAATCTGATTTTAATAATAATTGTTCAGTTTTAGATTCTGGTAACGGTTTTAATTTAGGTGAAAAATGTGTTAGCTCTAACAATTCTTTTGTTGAGTAATCGAATAGTGCCCAACCTATCGTTTTAGTTGATACGTCTAGACCTAATACTTTTGGTGTGTTTTTTACTTTTGCCATAGACAAAATATCTAGTATTTAAACTTCAAAGTAAAGGTTTGTGTGGTATTTGCTGCTTTTGCGATAGGTCTATCTGGTTTAGCTACACCTAGTAAATTATCTTGACTATCGTACAACCCAACTTCTGTTATGTAAGCACTATAATTTTGTGTACCACCTGTAAGACTATAAACCCCAGGAACTGAAGTTACAGCTCCACCAGCACCACTTTGTATTTCTGGTGAGGCTGTTACATTTTCTGTGGAGAAAAATTCACCATTATTAGCAACACAATCAACACTTAATAACCATTCTTTTTCAAATGTAAAAAATTCACATCTAGCTGAAGTAGAGGATGTAAACGTAACTTGTGTCATTCCAGTGTAAGAACCTTCCCCTTGTGAACCGTATGGATAACCTGTCGCACCACTAGATGAACCAGAAAAGAAAAAACTACTTACAATATCCGGGTCGGTTATAACTAAAAATCCTTTATCTAAATAAGCAATCCCCACAGGTTTGTCCCCACTTTGAGTAACGTTAACAGGTGGTTTTCTAGTAGAAGCGTTAATACCCATATTATAATAATTTGTATTACCATTTTCATATCCTACTGGTGGGTCTGAAGGTTCTGTACCAGTAGTGTATGACCAAGTTGTTGGGAACCCATCACCCCAAGTGGTACAACAACTATTAGATGGTGTTGTATAGTTACCGTCATTATTTGTTACACTATCCGTAAATAGAAAAGCTACGTTGGTACTTGGTTTACCTACATCAGCACTAGTAGGGTTTACAGAATGACCAAATCCCGCAGCATAAGCTTGATTATCTGAAGACCAATTTGCTTCACTAATATAACTACTGTAAATGTCTATTGTACCACCTGAAGCTCCATTGGCCGTAGCTCCATTAGTGTACCCAGTTGGGACTACTAAATGAATAGTTCTTCCGTCAATTAATTCACCATAGGTGTCTTTAGCTATTTTAACTACAATAGCTTCACTTTGATTTAAACCACTAAAGTAAGAGTTATTTGGTATTCCTGGCCATGTGTTACCACTATTACTAGTGACTGGTAATTTAAAAGAACTGTAAAGATTTGAAAATTGTCTTCCGTTATCTGGGTCTCTTTGTATTGTTGTAAATGTTAGGTTACTACCACTAACTGTGGTGTACCCATTACCACTAAATGGTACAACATTATTTTCTATTTTTTTAGAACTACTTGGTATTGTTTTTAATATAGGCATAATTAACTGAATTTATCTACTTGTGGGTTAATGCTAGGTATGTACCTTAGCGTGTCTCTACCAGCGAATGTAAGACCCAACACAGTCCCCGGATGGAAAGTATTATTTGCTGGTGTATCCATCTGAGTGGATTTAAAAGCATCTGGTGCATTTAAAATATCTTCTGTTAATACAAAAAATAATTTACTGTGTTTCATTTTATTTGTTGATAGTGAGGTGTAATTAGAACTCTGTTTCCAACATTGTCTTTCACCAGCATAAGCTCCTACATTTTTTACACCTGACATTGTTTTATCGTCTTGGTATTTGTAAGGGGTTACGTAGTCTAGAGTAACTGGTGAATTAGTACTGTGTGTTAATGGTGCTCCATTTACAAAGTTTTCAAATTGATTATTACTGTTTAAAGCCATTTTAATTTTTTTTTACTGTATAACTGTTCCTCCAGCTACAACTTTTCTAAATATCCTTTTACCCGTAGTATTGTTACCTGCTGTGGTTACATCTGTTGGGTCTGAGGTATAAGCGTTTATGGTTTCTCCGTTTTCACCGTAGAACCTTGGTTTTCTATCATTATAAGCACTACCACCAGTAGGTATAGTTCTATCGTAAACTCTCCAATACGGTACATGTGGGTCTCCAGTAGCAAAATCACTAAAACCAGAATACCCAATACTTTGTTTTGCAGCTCTCTTATTATAGACAATTGTAACTTTACAAGTGGCTGGAAGTGCTTGTGGGTTTTCTTCAGAATATAATTTAAATTCTATAGGTATTTTAACGTTAAAATCATCAATTTCTTCAGCACTACCTTGTGTCCCTGTTCTTGCACTATATTGTGAAACATGAGTTGGGTAGGTGTTATTTCCATTGGTATAATTGTCAGCTATAGCTTTAAAGAATCTATCACCTTCAATCATCATTCTACCAAACCAGTTGTAATAATGTTTACCTCCTTTAACATCTTCAGCGTTTATAGTATAAAGTTTTTCTACTGAAGGTACTGTGTTACCAGCAACACCAATCATATTTGTACCAACTGTAACGTTCGTATATTCTAAATTTGTACCCAATAATGAAAAAGTATCTAATGTGTGGTCAGTAAATGTAGATTGATGATACTCTGGTATTGTTGGTAGTTTAGTTTTAATTAATTCTTTAATATTATCAGCTCTATTACCTTTTATTGGGTAATAAAAGTTGGAGTATTTTTTACTAGAACTACTGTTAGAATTATTATAGGATTGTTCGTATAGGTTTGAAACTTTATTTATTTGTTCTTCAGTCTCACTATCTGGATTAGGAGCTAAAGGTGGTTGTGTTATACCATATTTTAAAGTAGGCAATACCGTTTTAACCATACCGTAAGTATTTTGTGCTAAAGTGTCTTGTTCGTCATAACCCTTAACAGTTATTGGTGAACCCAACCCTGTAGGTACTTGTGATGTTAATTCAGGAGCATTTTCAAACTCAACTGGGTGTACAAAACCTAAGAAATATTTGGTAGTGTCATAATTGTAATCATTACTATAGTCTGGAAAAGTAGATGGGTAATATTTGTAACCGGAGTTATTTCCCCAATTAACACCACCACCTAAAACTAAATAACCAAATTCTGTAGTTGTAAAACCTAAACCAGCTGGACCAGCACCTTTTTTAGTACTTTTTTCTCCACTAGAAAAAGCCACTGTAAATGGGGATGTGGATACACCAATAGTATTTCCTTTTAGAGTTTGTAACCCTGAAGAATATGTTTTTTGTACAGTTTCATAGTTATTACCAACATTAACATTACTACGTAGTGACAACCTACCTGTTAATGCTGCTGCGTTATTCATATATATTTGGTCAGATGATGTTATAGAAATTTTTTCTTCTACCAACCCTAGGTTAGGGTAGTTAACGTTAACACAATCCCAAAAATCAATAAACTGACCTCTGTGTTTATTATCTACCATTTCTAGAGCTGATTTAATACTCTGTTTAGTCCAAGTTCCAGAAGCTATGGAAGATGTACTTGAAAATGAAGTTAAAAAAGTATCATTAAATTGTGTATATGTTGAGCTACCACCACCACCAAGACTTTCGTACAGTAATTTATGGTCTTCAGCGTAAACATGTGAAAGTAACTTACACAAAGCGTAGTAGTCGTGCATATAAACCTCAACTTCAACATTAGAATAGTATGTTTTATGACCTGTTAAATCTTTATCTATACCCACAACAACCTGAACATCATCATTCCCTAAATCTCTAGGACTGACTGTTTGGTGTATGTGTGATGAACATTTAAATCCGTCGTTTACTCCACTTGCACAATCTACATGATTACCACTAATATCAGGGATTAAACCAGCTTGTGAAACCGCTGTATGGCCTGTGTTGGTTGGTAGTCTATAGTCAATATCATTATCTGATAGACTAAATTTAGATATTCTTGTTTTTAAATCTCCGCTTAGCACGACGCCTCTACCGTAATTCGTTAGTTGTACGTCTAAATAAACTGAAGATGCTGATGATACAAATCCCATAAGTTATATTGTTCTTATTATATAATTATTATAATTATTAGTTTTCATTAGTAAATAAACTTTAATAACCACCAGCTCGTAAAGTTGAGTTGTTGTTATTGGTATTTCTATTTGTTTTATTACTTGATGAAACAGTTTTATTTCTTAAATTTTCCATTAAGTTTTCACAGATTCTTTTATTCCTGTCTGTTAAAGGATATATTTGTTTATTAGCTGGACATCTAAAAGTTTGTGTTATTTTTGGTTTAGGTATATACCCTTCACATTTACAACCCAAACTTAACATCATACTTTTAAAATTTTCTTTATCATAATTTGTCATTTCACCCCTTAGACCACCGTTTGTTTCTTTTATACCTTTACTATAACATGAAACTACCCAACAAAAATCATCACAGTTTATTTCACCTTCACCTGTAAAATCACCAATTTTAAAATCATCATCAGTAAAATATCTAGGGTTTTTAACGTAATTAAACATTTGAACCACATCGGTATATGTTGGGTATCCGGGTTTTATACCACCATTATCATTTATATCATCTCTATATATTCCAAATTGTGAACACTTACAACCATATTCATTTAACCCTAATCTTCTTATATCAACACCTTTTTCAAAACAACCTTTAGATTCTAAATCTTGTTTTGTAGAGTACCATAAATTACCCGTTTTAGGTGGGTTATACAATATAGTAATACCATCTGTTGTAGGTCCGTCTAATACTGCTAAATCACAAACTTCCATACCATATCTACCCCTAATATCTGGATAGTTATAGAAACAATCACCAGATAATGAAACCATGTTAGGGTTCACGGAAAGTGACTGGTCGTGACAAGGACCATAAGATTGTGTAGTACTATCACCAGTAAACCTTCTATAGTCTATATCACCATCCCTTAATCCAAACTTTACAACTTGTTCCATTAGCCCACCTCCAGCATTACCTAATAGTACAGATTTACCATAATCTGTAAGACTAACCTCTAAGGTATTAGTGTTTGCTGTAGATATAAATCCCATTAAAAATCTATTTTTATAACAAATTGTTGTGCACTATCCCTTCTAACAGGACTTTGTAATTTTCCTATAGCCATTAAATCCGGATGTCCATCTTTATTATCAAATAAACCTACTTCTGTAATATAACTATACGAAGGGTATGCACTATTTTTTTCATAATGACTTTCCCAAGTAGGGTTTAATGAAGTTCCTTGACCAACAGTCCCTCCTCCAAATTGGGATGAAGCTAGGTTTACGTTGTACTTCATTTCATATATTGTAGCCATAATATCAGTTTGTATTTGACCATTTAGGAAGTATTCATCCCCAAATTGTAAGGTCTGTGGTCCAGTTAAATTAGCTGCCCCTGTTGTTGTAGAAGCTGAAGGTATTGTTATGTAATCGTTTAACTGATATGTTGTAGCTACTCTTTTAAGGTAGTCTGTTAAATAAAACTTTGTAGAAGCACTACTTAATTGACACCCACTAAAAGGTACATTTGCTGTAGTACCTGTCCTAAACGTACTATTAGTACCACCTATTTGATTTGTAACATCTACTTTTTTCCATAAATTAGGACTAGGGTCTTCACCTGGATTAACTACTTGGTATAGTAGGTGCATTCTGTTCGCTTGCCACCCTGTACCACCTGACATATTACCTGGACCACCTAAATCAAAAGGTTTTAAATATGGAAATTCCTCACCAAAATCTATTTCTAAATCTACAGGGTCAGCATTTGGTACATTAGTTGTTGGGATATAATAATTACAATGTAGTCCCGTAGTGTAACCGCTATTACTTTCAAGTAAATAACTTAAATAAAGTGTTTCGTCAATAGCACTATTATTAAAAACTCCGACATTCGATGTTTCCCCAGCACAATTTGTTCCAGCTGGAATTTTAGTAACTCTAGGTGCTGGTAATGTCCAATTTCTATTTGACTTGTAAGACATAGCTGCAATTAATTCTTCATCATGAATTGTAACCATTTTTAAATCTGGAAATACTTTACCTACTGGATTAGGGCCTACGGTTGTTTGACCTAAATTAGTAGTTTGTGGTCCAGCATTATCATCGTATAAATAATAATACCTTAAACCATCATCATTCATGTTGTTATTAACTGTAGACTTCATTATATAAGGTTGTGATGGGAACATATCAAATCCAGCTGGGTCTGTATAAAAACATTGACCGTATTCTGTAGCACCCATACAACCTGTTTGTTCTGAAGTTCCATTTTTTAAACTATCTACATATTTTTTATGCCACATTAATCCTGGAAAACATAATCTAAAGTTCTTAGCTTTACCAATATCTGTTTTTGTAGCTGTATCTTGTAATTGTGCAAATTTTTCACCATAAAAATTAGATATAGTTTGATTTGTATAATGTAATATACTTATCGCTTTTTGTCTTTTAGGTGTGACAACTCTAGGGTTTTTATAAGAATCATAATACCACGAAGAACTTTGCATGGTTGGGTTATACGTGTCTGGGACAGTTCCAGTATCTACTTGCCCTGTATTACTCCGATATCCTAAATATTCTTTTGTCCCACAGTAACCTGATGAACCATAATAATCTACCGTTTCAAAACCTTCACCCACACTACTATCTCTAACACCAGCTACCTGTTCGGTCCAATTTATATTCATATTCCAAATTTTAACATCTTTTACTGAAACATCACAGTTATTTTCAAAAGACAATGAACCTGGAGACCAATATGGTGTTGGTTGTGAGGCTCCGTACCAAGTTAACATTGGATTTGTGGATTGTGCTGAATAAGTTCCACCCGTAACATTTGGGTATACTTTTACACAAGCTCCGACTAAAGCACCTGTTTTTCCTGAATATTGTTTTATGTCCACCGCATAAGCCCCAGTTGAAGCTGAGTAGTCCATAAAGTTTGGTAAAGCTCTATCTACGGTATACCATAAAGGTTTTGCTGTACTACCTGACCAAGAGGTGCCTGTCCTACCAGAATTACTATTCCCACCCACTATTTGATAAAAAAGTTGAGCTGAAGCTCCTGTACAAGGTAGGGTTTCACAACTAGTAGTACCTGTGGACCCACTTTGGAAAAAGTATGATACACTTAGAATATCACCGACCACAGGTGTGTATCCCGGCATTGATTGAGCTGAAAATGCTTGACCTTGGAATGTATTAGCTGATAGTAATGTCATTCTACTTCCCCCAGTCATAGCTGATAGTGGGAAAAAGAAATTAGAGTTTAAAGTATAAGCTGAACCAGTCATAGCTGAAAAACCACAAGTTGTTCCAGTATTACCACTATAAAAACCTCTTTGTACCGCTCTATTGTAAACTTCCTCATAATCATGAGCAGCTTGAGCAGCTCCAAACAATTGGTTTGGGGCTGTTCTAGTCATAGGTAATGGGTATTTTACATGTGCTTTATTTTTCTCTGGGATTGGGTTTAGGTTCTGTGCGTTAAAATTAGCCTGCATTATATTAACACCACTATTTAAAGATGGTAACCTACCATTACAATCATAACAATATTCACTATCTCCTATTTGGAATAGTTCTATGTTTAATTGTCCTTTAGATAATTTTTTTCTACCGGCGTCTGTAAGTTTTACCGATATTATTCCTTGTGATGTGTCTTTTAATATATAACTCATAATTTTTTTGTTTTATTATAAATATTGTTTATAATTTTTTATTCAATTTTTAATAACCACCAGAATTTGAACCCGGTCTTGACCTTCTTGTATTATAAGGTGAATAAAAAGTTGTTTTATCTATTGTAAATGTTATAGCCATTGTACTATTTTCTGTACTAATTTCTGACCCATTTATAAGTGGGTAGTATCTTTTAGATTGTACATTATAACTGTAAGTTCCTGGTAATGGTACAGAAATTATAAAATTAGAAGTGGTCCTACCTTCTTTTGTTGTGTCAAATGTTTCTAATTCTTCTTGTACTATATTACCATTACTGTCGTAAACAACTAACTTAAGTTCTTCTATAAGGTAAACATGTTTATCTATAGTAGCTTTAACTATTGGATTTTTTGTACTGGCTAGTCCGGTTACGTTATATTGTGTTAAATAGTACATAGATATAACATCTGAAGATATTAAATCGGTTGTCCCACCAACTACGTAAGTTAAAAATTGTATTCTTTTTTCAGTAACCCTTTCAAAATCTACACCTTCGGTTAATGTTTGCCCATTTAAAACCATTTGAACCCCACCCAATGCTGGGTATTGTAAATTAATGTAGTAATTGGCACTATCTTTATATATAACATTATTAGAATCTGTAGTTACTGTTCCTACTGTCAGTCTTTGGTTATAATAATTTCTATTACTTTTAGCTGGATAAATTACTTGTACAATATCACCATCTTTAACCGACCTAGGACTCATAACCAATCTAATCCCATTCCAATAATAATCACCACTACTAAAAGCTTCTTGATTATCACTGTAACTAGTAACAGCAATACTATTACTTTGTATCATAGTAACCCCATTAACAACCACTTGTACATTATTTAATGGTGGGTATGGCATTGTTAAAGCAGAGTAGGTAAAAGCACTTTGTGAACCAGAAAAATCTGGCACATCACTAACTGTAATTCTTTTTGTAACCAATCTAACAGAACCTTCTCCTAAAAAATTACTATAATTAATTTGTCCATTTAATAAATCTGGTTCTGAAGGTGGTCGAACTAAAGCCATATAATAATCAGTATTTGAATCTATGGTTACACCACCAACATTATCTACATTATCTACCCAAATTGGGTCTTTAGTACTTTTATCTTTAAAGATGTATGAGGGTTTTATAACGTATTCCCAAGTATTACCAGTAGGTAAACCTGATAAAGGTAACATTGTTGTTGAACTTAAAGATATTCCTTTTTTTCTATCTTGTGAGTTTGATAATTCACTTAGGGTGTTAAAAAGGTAACTATATTCTGGTTTAGTTTTTAATCTACTTTGACTATAGTCATAAGAGTGAATGTTTAATTTTAAAAAACATTTTTCTAATAACAAATCTGAAGTGTGCCCAGAAGTATTAGCTGTAATAATTGCTGTATTACCACTATAACCTGATAAATTTATAATTTTTAAATCTTTTATTTCTGCAGTTGGTTTGGTCAAACCTTCTAATATAGTAGTAGGTTCTTTAAATGTTTGTAAAGTCGCTGAAGCTTTAGGTTTCATGGTCGGTATTGTTATCTCTGAACCACATCTTGGGTTAAAGTCACAGTTTTTAGAAAATTGTACATTATTATTACCCACCAATTCATCCAAAGTTTGTGATTGTATCGGTATGTTTGGGTCATAACTTGTGGTTTCTGTTAATGTTATAGCGGAAGTACTTGATATAAAACTGTTGGTTGTTGGTGTTACGGTATAATTTGCAGCTGTACCTGTAAATCCAACTCCATAAAATGTACCGAAACTTGAGTTGGCCATGTAACCTGTTCTTGTACCCCCTAAAAATCTTTGTAATTCAGTTCCACTAACCCATGTAGGTGCACTTTCTGAACTTCCAGACCATGTATTACTATCTGTTAAATCAAAATTAATTTCGTGATATGTTTGGAATACGTTTGAAGCGTCAATATCTATAGTTGCACCAGTCGCGTAAGTATTAGACTTTTCTCCCATTGTTGGTGTCATTTGAATTTTAAACCTTTCTCCTTCATCACCACTTCTTGTAACTCTAACTTTAATCGCTCCTTGGGTTGTCAAATACCCACTTTGAGCATAAGGACTTCTATGTGACGTATCTGGACTAACAACATCCCTAGGTCCATTTCTTAAAACCACATGGCTAAATTCTTTGTATTGTGTGGTAACGTAGGTTGTTTCTCCTGGGTCTAGACTTGACTCATAGTTTCGTAGTAAACTAAGTAAAATTTCCTCATATATTCTTATAAATGCATAATCTTCAGAAAAGGTCCTATAGAGGTCATCATAACTGTATTTATCAAGTGTTTTTTCCAACGAACCACCTAAACTTTCAGCTAATTCTGGGTTTTCTTCAAAAAACTGACTAATTGCTTGTTCTTGTGCTCTTCTAACTATCGCAGCAATTTCTGCATCATCAGATTCTTCTGGTCTTCCTTGAATTATTTGTTGTCCGTATGCGTCCTGTTGGAATGCTCTAGCTGATTGTCCTCTATTAAAGTTAATAGATGTCCCACTAGTTTGGTCAATATCTAATGTTAGGTAGTGAGTAGCCCCACTTTGACCATAAGTACCATCACCATCTCTAAAGTAAGCTAAAACTACCGAAGCTGAACCATTTGAAGTAAATTGTGTTGCTCCACTTTGGAATAAATAAACATCGTGTGTGTAATCTAAGTAACTACAAGAACTTATTAAGGATATTGGTCTTGGTGTGACTGTAGATGCTGAAACGCCAGATGACCTATATGTGGTTTGACAATAGTTATTTTCTAATTTACTAGCGTATTCTTTATAGTCCGTAACCACATCAGATTCACCGATATAAGGAAATATATTATCAGCTCCAACATGAGCCAACATAATATATTTAAATGTGTTACTATTTTGTGTTAATATTTCTGAAGAAACCGGGTCACCTTTAGTACCTCTATCAGCTAAAGGGTTAAATGTTACCCAAGCATAATTAGTACTACCTGTTGTACTATCCCAAACAAAAAACTTATTTAAGTATTGATGATAATAATATGTGCCTCTATAAGCTGAACTATTAATTGTGCCACCTGTTAAATCTTTTTGTGTTACAGCTACTACTGGGTCTCCACCCACAACACCACTAGGACCACAATTCCAACCCTCTTGACATTCACTACCACCGCTCACCCCTAAATACCACCATCTACCCGTATCTGTAGTTCTAGCTGTATTTGGATTTATGTCTGGATATCTCATCGCACCACCGCTGGCAGAATTACCAGTAAAAAACCAGTGACCCACCCCATCTAAAACGTGACTATAATTATTTAAACCGGTAGTATATAAATCTGCACCTACTGAAATCCCATTTCCACCATAATAAACTTTAGAGTTTGCGAAATGTGAATTTATTGTATAAGCGGATGTTATAGCTGAAAGTCTAAAAGCTGGGTTACTTGTTGCTGACACACTTATGGTCGAGGCTGTACATTCTGAATCTGTAACTTTAAAATGACGAGTTAAACTTTGTTCTCTACCAACACTTAAAAAATACTGACCATTAGTTAACTCTTTAAACACTACTGGTGTTTGGGTTTCTCCTGTCGCAACTGTTCTTTGTCTTAATAAACCCCCATCTTTATATAATGAATAATTAAAAGTAGAAGCCGTATATTGTCCAAATAAATTATTAGTTCCTGATGAATAAACCGTAACTTCACAATATTGGTTTGGATTTGTAGCACACAAAGATGACGTTATATCAGCAGAGAATGTTGGGTTTGTGTATGCTGAAAGTTTAACATTTGTAATACCAACATTACCATTTACATCAGTAACAGTAGCTTTATACAACCCCTCCGCAAGATGATTTAAGTCCCATTGTGTTGATGTGATGTATCCGTTTACTGTGGCTCCAGACCAACTAACAGTCCAAGGTGCTGTACCACCACTAACATCAACAATGTTTATAGAACCAACTGATTCCCCGGAAACTGTTGGTGTTACATAGTATTCATTAAGAAATGCACTCATATTTTATATATTTTAATATCCATTACCTCCATTTCCTCCAGTACTCCCGTTTCCTCCGGTATTAGTGTCATAATTTATTGTTACAGAATCAACAGGGTTGGTTGTGTTAAGACTAACACCGCCCCTTACTGGTGTAAGTGTATAATGTAAGTCATTTGTGTGTATAGCTCCAACCATTGGTTCACCATCATGTATATGATAAACCACCCCTTACTGGTGTAAGTGTATAATGTAAGTCATTTGTGTGTATAGCTCCAACCATTGGTTCACCATCATGTATATGATAAAAGCCAACATAAACATCACCACTAGGAAGTAAATATTCATCACCACTTGTATATAAATTACTTTCGTCACCTAAACAAGAGGTTGTAAATACTTTAGGGGTGCAGCTTCTATTAACACCAGCACAATAATTTTGAGCTTTTTCTTCACACTCATCACAATCCAATATAGAAGTGTCGGTTATTAAATCAGTTGTACCGTAAAATGGGTGTATTGGTATATTTGCTTTTTTATCCTCGCAAACACAATAAAACTTACATCTAAATCCTTCATCAGACTTAAATTGCGTTAAAGGTTCAGCTCTTGTTGTTTTTATTATAATTGGTTGACCATCAATTAATATTTGATTATCTACATTATCAACTTTTTCTTTTATTTTTATTTCACTTTCAATTAATTCAAATTTTTCATCTAGTGTTGGTGTAAAACATGGTGTATATAACTTTTCGTCTGGGGTTATAACCACAAAATGTTCTCTATCATTACCTCTAACATTAGATATTGTATTTTTTATAACGTAACTATGACTAATTTGTGGAAATTTATAATTACAAAGAATAGAATCTTTTTGGTCATACCTAGGTAAATTAAATATTAATATACCAGATTTTATCTCTACAACATCTTTGTTGTTTGGTATATAATAATCCATCAATTGATTGGTCTCTAACTGTGAGACCCAATTATTTGTTGGTGTTGGGGACTGTATATTTAATTCTAACTTTTTACCATCTTTTTTATTATCTACAAAAGTAAGGTTATTAAAAGTTTGTGAATCTATTTTTGGTGGTTTAACAGGTACGTACCCTTTATCTATGATATATAAAGAACCTAATGAATTTTGGGTTGTTGTCTGATTTCTATCATTTACATATTCTTCTGGTGAGGAAAGTTTTTGAGCGTTCATAAAAAACTTTTTTTCTAAATTACTAGTTTTTCCTGTGGTCGGGCTGTACTTCGTAATTCTATAGAATGGGGAGTGTATAGGGTTACCTGAAAAATCTATTTTATTCCCTAAGTTCATTTCAATGTTAGCGTTACCCCCAGTTACTTTAGATGTAACATTAAAAGTGGTGTTATACTTTAAAGAAACTGTTTCTCCACTTTTTAAAGAAATTAACCCAGTATTTAAACTTACTGGTATTCTAGTATGAAATACTGTATTTTTTGATGTTCCAGAAGCGTAACAATTACTATAACCACTCATACTGTTTTGTACAATATTTGTTTGGTTTAATAGATATTGATTGGCTGATGAATTAGTTAATGGACTAGCACCAATAACAGTACTTAGTAAATTACTAGTAACACCACTTGTTGTTTCTTTTTCTAAAAATACTTCAAAATTAAAATCTACAATACCTGTATTGTTATTTATACCATTTTTACCAGGAAAATAAATTCCTTTACTATCTTCTTTAACTGTTTCACCTTCGGTTAACCCTCTTTCAATTATAGATGAATTTATTAGTCTTTTAAGTTCGTATTCTGTACTTGGGTAGCCGATACTTTTAGTTGCACCTGACACATAATTAGAGGATATATATTCACACCATTTAGTATCTGTATATTTAACATCTAAGTAAGCTTGGTACTGAAATTTATACGTCCCACCACTTAAACTTTTATATAACATGTAATTTATAGGGTCACCACTTTGTATAATTACAGCCCCTTTACCGGAAAGTGATAAACTAGTACCTGTTTGTGCTGATAGATTTTGCCAAGAATTATAAGGCACCCAACTAGGTGAATTTACACCAATAAATGGTTGGTGTTCTATTCTATTTATATTAGTGATTGGTATTGATATTCCTGTTTGGTCTGTAGTAGCTGTATATCCGTTTCCTGAAAAATATATATCGTAAGTATTATTCCCTGTAATAGCACCGGACGTGTACCCAGTATACATAGTAGCAGCAGAAAAAGATTCTTTTATGGTTGAGTATGTTGTGCCAAAGAAGTCATTTCTTAAGTCTTTAATTGGGGTGTAGTATTCTTTTTCACAGGTCCAACATTTACCAAAACCATTATCTATTTTTGTTTTTTTACAAGCTTCTACACAATTTTCTTGTGATGAATTAACTAGTATTGTTACTAATTTATCATTTGTATCATTAGAATACATACATTTACAACTACTACCATCCCATAGATTTTTTTTACTATATTCATTAACTTTTGTTTCTTTAGAAGGACAAATAGTCATATTTTTTAAAGAACCACCGGTACCATACTCAACCCTTAAATCGTTAAAATAATCATTGTTTGTTCTTGAAATCCAATCATTAATATTATTATATAACCTAGGTTTTTTACCACCTGCTCCAGCGTATGTTTCTAAATTAGCTATTTGGTTTTCTTTTAAAGATTGTTCAAAACTGTCTAAGTGCTCTGAGGAATAAAAACTTACCTCTATACATCTTTCTAAATCACTAAAGTATTGATTGTTACGTAATTCTGAAACCCAATTTAATGGGTATTTTTTTAAACCTTTTTCAAAATACGGGGAAGATGGTTCTATAATGTTGCCATCTAATTTTCTAGAAACATTATAAGGTATTTCTTTTACACTGTTTTTAATAAAATTACCTATATTAAGTTTATAGTTTTCATCATTTTTAACCACATAAACGTCAGATGATTTTAAATAGTAATCTGTATATTCTTGATTTAGTGATTCAAAGTATTCAAAATAATTAAATTTTACTTGTCCTAATTCTAGGTCTTTACTTTCCATTTTAACATAACTGGTTGGTGCTGTAGCTAAAGTTTTAATTCTTCTAGGCTCAACTAAAGTTACTGTATCAACATCTCCGGTTTTATCTTTAAAATATTTTCTTACAATGTTAGCGTTTGGGTTTGGGGTATTTAATTTAAAAAATATAGTAGTTATAGGGCCTGTAGTACTAAAAGCTCTTAAATCAATATCAAATCCTAAGTTTGAGTAGACTCTAAACAGTTCTTTATCTTCACTAATATTTGGTAATAACATTTCTATTTGGTGTGTTTTACCTTGTATTGGTCTACTAAATTTATTTAACGCCGCTTTTTCATTTACAGAGTAAATTTCTTTAGTGGATAATAATGATTTATTTGTTTTATCCCCTACTTGTTTTAAAGACAATGTTCTATCATTTTCCACATTTAATCTTATTATGAAGTCTGATAAAAATTCTTTTTTATTTATTTTAAATTCACCTAATTTAAAATTTTCTTTTTTAAAGTATAAAAAGGCTTCCAGTATTTTTTTACCTTGGTATATTTGATACATTTGTACTGGAATGTTTACGTCGTAGTCCATTGTTATAAATTGACTTTTATTGTATCTTCTACCACTTACATTTCCAGTAGCATACACTTTAACTTGTAATGAGTCCATCACCTGTCTTAAATCAATGTTTTTAGTATACCTAACAACATCTTTACTATTTTTTACATTTTTTTCTATAGCATCCATTATATGTTATTATAGTTTTTTTCTAAATCAAATTTATAACCCCAAGGTTCTTGTTTGTTTTTACTTAAAGGTAAAGTTCTTTTTACTCTAAACATAACATTGTTGTTCATTTTACTAATAATATTATAAGCTCCGTTAATTGTGGAGTCATTACTAGCGAATCTTTCTGTTATTAAGTTTATACTATTATTTACACCAGAATTAGAAGTTGTAGCTGAGTGACCATTATAATCAATAAATGAAGGCCATACAGATTTACACGTAGCACTTAATGGTCTCATTTGTAAAACCATACTATTTTCTGGTAATGAACAACAACCACATGGTTTAGTAATTGTTGTGGATTTTTTAGGTTCTATTTTAGTTTCTGTACTACCAGTATTTTGACACCCAAAAGAACAAGTCCTCCCCGTATTTGGGCTTGTAATCCCTATCCAAGGTATTTCTGATTCACCACCTAATGGGTGAGCACTTCCATGTCCACCACCTTGGTTATACGCACAGGTACCATCATCACTATTAGCTAGTGGATTAAAATTATTCGCAGATGGGTCTGTACAACCAGGAATATAATTAAGTTTGTTTGGGTTGTTAAATCCAGGTAATGGAAATACTGGGTAGTGTTTATATGAAAATTTATCTCTATGGAATATAGAATTTTCCACCTTTAAACCACCTTGCCATAAAGTAGTTGCTGGTACTAGTTGTTCGATAATTCTAATCCAGTAAGTACCCAAACTTTGTGAATAGTCTAACATTTTTTGGTAGGTGTATTGATTGTTGTCACCACACACCTTAGCTAAATAATCAATATATAATTTTTGTAATAATGGGTAACCACCTGTTTTACCATCATCAATAGTTTGTCTGTTTCTAACATTTATAAAAGTTCTCCAAAAAGTGTTTACAAACTCTTTAAATGAATAATTTTTTGCGTTTATTAAACTTACTGTATTATCAACCCCACCACCTTGTGGAAATGGTAACGGTAGTGGACCACCACTAAATGGACAACCACTCAATATTGATTGTTGCCAAACATCATAAGCTAAAGCCTGACCTATGTTTAAAAATATATCAACATTTTTAACATTTAAAACATACCTTTCATCGTGACTATGGTAACCAGCATATCTTACATTTTCAAAAGTATAGTTTCTATCTTCATTTTTACTATCAATTTTAACCCAAGATTTTTTATCATCTATTGCGGCTTTTAAACCAAACCCCATATGTTTCATATATGGAAAATTCCTAAATCTTTCTAAGTAAGGTGCTCCTGGGTCTTCAGATGTTACACCAGGTGGTAAATCACCAAAAAATCCACCCCAACTAAACTGATTTAATTTTGTAACAACTCTAGGGGTACAACCAGATAATACTGAATTATCTAAGTCTATTATAGTTTCACCATGGTGTTCATCTGTTTCTTCAAACCAACCCGCACCTCTTTGGAAATAGTAGTGTGTTGTTTCTCTAGGTTTAGTGGGATAACCTTGGTCGTCTATTGGGTAATCACTCCTTATGAACCCATGAGATTTAGTTATTGAAGATAGTTGTGTTAGGTTAGTTACTGGGTCTAATATGTACTGTTGTGTTGTACTAACACCACCTGATATTTCTTGAAATTGACTTAGAAAACCTGGAGTTGAATCATCGTCACACCCTAATAGTTGTATTGCTTGTTGTATTTGAATAACACTTGAAACCACTGGTGAGGTACCGTATCCACCGCCATGGTTAGGTTTTTCACATTTTTTATCTACAGGGTTCCAAATCATACCCGGTGGACATTTTTTAGGTCCGATATTTGTTGATGCATTTAATAAAGCAAATAACCTATCACATCTTGGGTCTTTTGGTGTATTTGGTTTACCCATTCTAATCCTACAATCTGCTAAAACAACATATTCGTTAAACTCTGTTAGAGCTTCCGGTGCACCTATAAACCTAAATAAAAATTCAATAGCTTTTCTAGTACCTTTAGATTTAAACAAATATGAAGTATTCATTAAAATTCTTCTATATATTTCTATATCTAATTCTGCTGGTGTCATACCTATAGATTCCCCAGAATATTGTGGTTCATATCTATCTAATACCGTATCTAAAAATTCTTCTTTTGTTGTTGTAGAAGGTGTTTTCCAACCTAACATTTTTGCAAAATTTCTAAGTAGTTGGTTTGGTACATTATTTTTACCATTATAGGTTACATTATTCATGTAAGCTATCCCATCAATAAACTTTTTAGTATCATCAAAACTTCTACCGTAGATTTGTAATGTTTTTTCTACTTTTCTATCACCAGAATCAAAATCTTTTAAGGCTCCTGTTGTTAAAAATCTAGAAACTAGATTAGTCTTGTAGTTATCTAATTCATCACCTATACCAACTAATGTTTCTAAATAATTTGTATATTTTTCGGTACTTACATCTATATTCCATAGGTCTTGTTTTTCCCAAGTTACAAGTTGTTTTAAACTAAAATTTCTACCATTGTCAGTTTGTCTTGGTAGGTTTATTTCAGCTGTGTATTGTGGTGCACTTTTTTGATTTAATAAAAATAATTCTACCGAATCAAAATTATTAAATTGTGTTTGTGTTTCAAAATTATTTGGTTTTATATAGAATTTAGTATTTGATGTTGTAGCTGTTTTCCCAAAAGGAGAACCAGATATAACAATAACTAAGTTATCTTCACCTTCTTCTATTGGTGTGTACTCCACTACTGGATATTCTGTGGTCCCACTACCACTTAAACTAAAACTATATTTTTTATATTCTAAAGAAAAATTCCTTAATGGTGATACTTTACCTGTTTTCGCTTTAAGTGTTGTTGTTGTAATTTTACCGGTTGTGGGGTCATTTATCAAATAGTCCATTTTTAAAGAGTTATCAAACTCTATTTCACCAGCCTGTGTAAATTCAATATCAAAAGGGTTTGATACGGTAAGTTTAGAAATGGTTAATGTTGTTCTATCATAAACTGTGTCGTACGATATGGCATTTACAGTATTACCTGTGGAACCGTAAACTTGATTTATACCATTAAAATATAGAGCTCCTGGGAAAAAATTAACTATTTGTTGTACCGCTACTCTAAATCTATCTTTTAACGAACCATAAAGTACAAAATTACTAACATCACTATTATCATAATTAAACTCAACTAATAAACTATTATTTAAATTACGTTGTATTAAATGTGTGTCACCAGCACTTAACTGTTCTAACGTTATAGGACCTGAAAATCCACCTAAATCAAATTTCCTAGAGTGTCTAGTAGTTGAATTGTCTTCTATAGAAAAATTACCTAGAGTCATTTGTGCTGACCCTTGAGTGTATTGGAACCCAACTAGGTCATCACTAAAAGTTCCTGCACCACTTGGTGGTGCTGGTGGGTAGTAAAATTTCTTTTTATTTGCCATTATTAACTAATTATAGTACCAAATTGTTTACTAAAATCTACTTGATTTCCTCTATCCTGTCTAACTTCAAATAATTTTTCATCAAACTGGTCTCTAATTTCAAATAAATTATATTGTTTATAGATATTATTAACACCAGATAAATCGTACATAGTGTATATCCCATCTTCTATTGATTTTGTTTGATTACCATATAACCCAATAGCTAAAGTATCAAAATCATGGTCAGCCATTTCAACCTCTAAAACCACTGGGTTAAAATAAGTGTTTGTTATTATAATGTTTTGTCCTGCTTTCCCAATGTCTGGTATTGCATTTGGTTGATTTGTTGGTGCACTACTTGGTGATAGAGTTAAAAATACTAAATTAGATGGTGAATCAGTATACGCGTATCTTGGTGATACTTTATTAGGATTTGCTGCGGTATTTTGTACCCTTTCACAATAAAAACTAGAAGTTACTATTCTAAAAAAGTTAGGTATTTTAGTTCCATTGGCTTCAGAATTCATATATTCTATCCTATACCCAACTAAACCACTATTAACAAATCTATTTTTAAATTGTGATGGAACCTGAGTTAAATCAATAACCAAACCTTTTACGTTAGGTAATGCTGATAATATACCACAATCCAATATTTTTGTTCTAATCTCAATTGGCCTAATAAAAACTGTATAATAACCCTTATTACTAAAGATAGTTGATGGTAAGTTTAAAGAGTATAGTCCACCTAAAATAGTACTACCAGCCACAGCGTTTGGTCTATTTAAGGCTGTGGTTGCGTTATGTACGTGGTAAGTTAGGTTGGATGACGCTAAAGTCCCCAATGTAAACGAACTACCAGCATCTCTAGTAGCTTGATAATGATATATAATTTCTACGTCATTTGGTGATACGTCTGCGGGTCTTTTAATCCCGTAATTTCCTAAAGCCATATTATTCTTGTATTAAAATATTATAATATCCATAACCATGAAGTTCTAATTCTCCGATTGTGGATGTTTGAGCTAATCTCTGGGGTCTTTCAAAAACAGAAACTTTTCCTCTTTCAATAAATATATCTGACTGTGTTTCTGGTTTTTGAACTACGTTCATTAAAAACTCTTCTTTTGTTAATCTAGGTAGACAACCTCCTCTACCTTCTGCTGGGTATATACAAGTCCCATCATCTATACAATCTACAGACACAAAATTTAAAGCTGCTGGGTCTGTACAACAATAAATATCTAATGGTGTACACCCGTCTTTTTGCGATGCTCCATATATGGGGTTAGAAGGGTAACCTGAAGTAACTGTGGTAATATTACCGATTGGTGACCCAGCATTTATCCCTAAAGTACTAATATCTAGGTCAAATACCTCCGCTCCATTTACTGTAGCTTGAGAAGCGTACCAATTCAATGTTCCACTAACATCCCAAGTAAATAAACCAAATAAGTAGGGTAATGTCGCATAACTTTGTACTTGAGCTTCATACCAAGATGAACCAGTACCATCTGTCATTCCCATTTGTGCACCACCCATTGCTGTTTTGGTAAACTTACCGACCCTACCAGGGGAACCTGGGTTAGGTCCGTCATAATAAGTGACAATTAAATCACCAGCTCCACTATCGTATATAATATCACCGATACTATAACCAGAAAATGCTGTTGTACTATCAATTGACGGATACGTTGTGGTAGGTAGTACAAATAATTCTGTTTCTACACCTGTATTTGTAGTTATGTCTATTTCTATAACTTTTTTACCAGCAGCTATTAAAGTATTATTATCTTTAGCAACCAAACCATTACCTATATGATAAAGTGGGTCAAAATTGTCATTAAGTGGTGTCATGTTTGGGTGATGATAACCGTTAGCACATATTTCAGTAATATCAATATCTCTATTAAACACATATGTAAATGGGTTTAATGTTATATCATACTCCCTTATAAGTCCTTGATTTCTTGGTGTTATACCATCAGGCATAAGACCATCAAAAATATCGTTATAACTACCATCTTGTACTCTACAACTATATAACCATAGTTTATTACTAGTATTAGCTATATCCCAAGAACCCGAACCTTGTTTACCTGCCGCATTTTCATTAAATAACATATCTTGAAATAACCAGTTTAACTGATTTGGATTTGTATCAGGTGGTCCATAAAAATACACATTACCTTCTTTATCGTTCATAAAAATAGCACATTCTTCTAACCCTTGTGGTTGACAAATTTCATTACAATCAACTAACGCGGATATACAACTTGGGGAATCTGTACATGGACCAAATAAATTAGGGTCAGACCAATTATATGGTGCTATTAAAGATGAAGTGTATACATCTATACAACAATCAACACCCGGTGTACAACCTGGGTTAGTGTCTATGGTACAAACATAACCACCTTCACAGGCACACATATTTGGATTATGTTGGTCGGCATTAGGGTCATCGTTACAACCCACACAGTCAATACCTGGTGTACATCCTGGTGGAAAATTACTATTAACTGAAGGTCCACTAGCTGGTGGACAAAGATGTAATCCGTTATCACACACACAATCAACAAATGGTGTACAACCAAGTGGTAGTGGTGTTGGGTTTGCCAAAATACTTGTTCCATCAACACAACACCCATCGTCCATACAACCCACTATCGGTGGGTCTATACAATTATCTGGAACACAAGGTCCTGATGGTGTAGTGTTTTTATCGATTATAACGTTAAACATACCATTACAAGATTCTCCATAATTTTGAGCAGTAGGGTCGTCACAACCTAAATACTCACAACATTCTAACCCTCCTGGTGTTGGGAATTCACAACCATGAGCAGCAGGATTATAATTGGTGGCGTCTGGGTCAGTACAACCAACGTAATAACAATCATTAGTCCAACATGTGGATGGATTTGGTGGGACTAGGTTACCACCAGTTGCCGGTATAACTGGATTACCAAAACAATCATCACCAAAATTGGCTACACACCCTAATGGTCCTGGTATAGGACCACTTGCTGTTATTATTGGTGTTCCTATATCACATGGTGTTGTAACATTATCACTACAACCTGGATAATTACAACAACTTGTGTCTGTCGGTCCACCTGTAACCCAACTACCATTAGAAATTGTACCACACCCATTAGTGTTTGGTGGTGAGTAATTTAAAGCACTGGAATCTGGACAACCAGGATAATAACAACAACCATCGTCTAGGGTTGGTATTACTGGTGCTCCAGCACAATTTTTTTGATAATTAATAGCAAAAGGGTCTGTACAACCTAATATGTTTTCAACACAACTATTACAATCTGTTTCTACTACAGTTATTGGGTCACCACCTATCGCATGTAGATTTAAATCTGTATAATTAATAGTTGTACCACCTGGATGTGAATTACCGTCACCATCCACAAAAGCTGTTGGGCAGGTAACTTGTCCTGTGTTCCAAGTAGTTTCATCAACAATATCTATAATTTCAATACAACCATCTATTACACCAGGACTTCCAATTCCAGCAACAATTAACCATTGTGCTCCAGGAAAACCTGTGTTATAATTTATATTTGGTAGTGCATTATAATACTCTCCCTGAGCACAATTTCCATTAGGACATGTTGGTGAAACAGTACATGGTTGGGTACTTCCGTAACCAGCACAACCATTATAGTTTCCATTAATATTACCATTATTAAGATTTAGTTCATTCCAATCTACGAATAATGAATTTTCCATAGCAAAACAACCTATGGTTTGATTAATAACCGGACAACATTGTCCAAATGGACAACCTGGGTCTTGAGTTGTACCAAGAACAACTCTACCCACTATACCTACTTTTGCACCTATACCATTATTAACTGGTGCAACAGCGTTAGGCCCTTCACTGTTAAACTCTACAAAATTCCATGGTGCTGTATTTGGCATATCTTATATTTTTTTTATTTTATCCATCACAAGGTGCCCAACATGACCCTGAGGTTAATTTTGAATCTGCTGGATTCAAAGGTGGTGTTACATTAATTAATGGTGGTACGTTACACATAAATGCTGTACACGGATGGTCGCCAAGTGGATTAGTTGATAAATTTTCACATACTGAGATATCTCCTGCTGTACTACAATCAAAAATACCAATCCAAGGACCAGAGAGAAGATTAAAGGTTCCATTATCTTGACATACCGGAGCGGGGTCGTAAAAGTATTTAAACTGATTATCTCCAGCATTTTGGGAACCTGCATATGGGAAAGATATGACCACATCATAAAATAAGTATGGGTATAATGGGTCATAATATGTAAATGGCCATTGTGAACTAGGATTAGCGTCACATGGACCACACCCTTGACCACATTGTGTGACTAAAGAACTATTACAAGCAACGTCATCAGAACCACCACACCCTGAATTTGATAAGATACTATCCATAGTCGTATAATTAATAGCTGTACCACCTAAAGCTACGTGAGAAGGATTTACGGGGTCAGGTGATGAAATAATAAAAATTTGTGTACAAGTACCACCTATACAGATATACGCATTTTCTTCTTCACAATTAGCGTCACAACCTTGAACATCCACTGGTGGTGGGATTGGGGTGCTAAATGGAGCTGTACCTTGGCCAGGTAAATCAATATTTGGAGCACAATAAGTTCCTTGTGTAGTACCTACAGAATCATATTGGGTGCAAACCCCAGTAACGTCATCACAAGCCCAAGATAAACAATTTTGTTCACAATCTAATTTGTTTTCAAAACCTCCTGAAACACCAGAATTTATCATACTAATACAATATTGGCCCCCATAAGCAGTTCCACCTAAAGGCACTTGTACCCCTTCTATTGTCATATTACACATACAAAACCATTCAGGGACATTATTTAAACAATCTACTTGACAATCACCAAGTGTTGCATGGGCCACACCTGTTGTAGCATTACCAGGTACAGGTCCTGGTGTACCAGGTGGTGTACCCGTACGTTGAACACCTACACAATTATTAGTACCACTTTGGTCTACACAATACCAATCAAAAATTGTTGTAGACCCACCACAATTATCATTACAAGTAACTAAATCAGGGTAGAACCCAACTGGTGTTGGTTGACAACTAGAACTATTTGTAACACTATCAAAAACACAATTATACCTAGTATTAGTTGTAGTACAAGTCCCTGCGAGTACAGCAGCTTGACATAACGCTAAAGCTGTTGGTCCAGAGTAGGTTGCAACTGCCCAACCAGGAGCTAATGGTGAAACTTGTACACAAGCTCCTTCATCACATTCATAATGCATATCAGGACCAGTTGTTGGTACGCAAGGATTATTAACACAATCGTTTAAAGCGTTAGCTGTAGTTTGTGGACTACCCACAAATGTAGCATTAGTATAGTAAGTACTTGTAGGTGAAATTAACACACATGTACCATCTATACAATTATATCTTGATGGTAATTGGTCTTCAATAGCACACGACCCTTGACATATTCTCCAAGTAGTTGAGTTTACATCTAGTAGGTCTGGTGGGTTACCCCCTGAAATTATAATACTAATAGCAAAATAACAACAACCATCATAAAAAACATAATCTCCTGGTTCATAGTCTTCATTAACATCCCAAAGACCCCTATCAATACTAACACTTTGTGTTACATAAGAGGAAGTTGAGTAGTATATCTGATTGGTGTTACAAATGTCACAGGCTCCTTGTAGTGAGTAACCACATTGTCTAGTTAAAAAATCGTCAATACTCATCCCAAACCCTTGTGTTTGGAAAATGGTTTCACCATTTATGTGGTCAAACATCTGGAATACTTCGGTACCGTTTGTAATCGTATACGCTGTTCCTGTAGGTGTTACCGCATCTATTTGACCTTGTAAACTATCCACATAAGTACCATCTGGTAGTAATGATTGTCCAGCTACACTTACTGTGTTTCCTATAACATAACCAGGTGGTAATCCCGGTGAAAATGCGTTATTGTAAGACTGTAAAGAAGGTAACATACTAGATGTAACTCCTTGTACTGGATAAGGTGTTGAACCGTAATTGGATGTTAGGTATCCATGTATATCCAAACCGCTATCCATAGGCCCCCAATCAGAAGTTTCATAATCCATACTAACTGGTGTTGTGAATCCTGGGGGTACAAACGTATATGTTTGTCCAGTGTTAGCGACACCAGCCCATAAGGCTGCTCCTGTTTGAAATGGGATAGCTACTTGGTGTGATACTGAACTAGTCCCCCAAGGTCCTACCATTCTAACATTAACTGTGTATACACCTGGACCCACACCACTATAATCATGAACAACAGTGTCTAATGGTGCTGTTATAACATCTGGAACACTTAAAGGGTCACCCCAATCTACCGTATATTGTATATTTTCTAAAAATTTAAAAAATCTAAATTCTGTACTATTGGTTAAACTAACTAGAAATGGGTTGATTGGGTCACCTACTACAACAAAATTAGAAAAGGTGTCTTGTTGTTCCATTTCACCATCCCACATAGAATAATGACCAATATCATTTAAGTCTTGGTCTAGTAATATTGTTAACTGTGAATTATTACTATTTCTACCTGTTCTGTTACAACATTTACACCAATTATTTGGGTCGGTGAATGTATTACTTGTTTTTTTTGGTTTTAACGGAAAACCTGTTTCTGTAAAGGCTTTTTGTTTAGATTTTTGTACTCTTTCTTCACAACTAAGACAATGTTCATTTTGTTTTTCAAAGTCTAAAGTATAAAATTCTTCACAATCATCTAGGATTAACCCACAACAATTTGTATTATTATCAGGACAACAAACATTTAAAGAACCACTATAACAATCTAAACAAGCATCTATTACAGCTTGTGCATTACCTAAATCATTACAAGTTTGACAATCTGGTGAAATTGGAACTGGCGTTACTGGGGCAGTCCTTCTAACCCCAACTAGTTTTTTATCTTCACAGGGTTTTGTCCATTTACCTGGTATATTACCAGTCCATATTTTATATCTATAAATTTCCATTATGGGTTTATGTATTCATAAAATTTTACAGGTGTAGAAAAATCTCCACCTACTTGAGGACCCAAACCACTATTAGCACTATATAAATTTATATCATACTCATTAAACATATAAGTAAATTTTATTGGGTCAAAAGTTAACTGATAGTAATAATATTCCGGAACACTTAAATTATAAGTGTTTAATGGTTGTATCTTATTTACAAACTTATGTATTTTTCCTGTTTCAGCATTAAAAAACTTACACGACATGTAAAATACATTTTTACTTACCAACTCCCTATTTTTTAACCATTGTATAAAATAATTTTCAGTATTTTTACCAATGGATGCAAATTCAAACCTAGATGATTCTAGTTTATTATAATAATATGGTGGACCATCATAAACACCATCTTGTAAATCTTCTATTTCTTTATCTCTATAAGCTAATGGGTCGTAATTAATTGAGGTTTCATCGTTAGATATTTGTAATAATGAAGAATATAACCCTGTTTCAGTAAAACTTTTTCCATTGTTAGCAGGATTTATTATAGAAAAATACAACCTCTGTCTCTGTGGGTCTGGTGTGTCATAAAAATCAAATTTAAAAAAACTTCTAGTAAAATTACTTTTTCTATCTACAATATCTGGATGACTTATTCCAACAACTGAATAATCCGGGATATAATCTAGCGGGTCAGCTGTTGGTGTTGAAACCATGCTAAATTGCATATCGTAAAATATGTGTTTTTCCGGGTGTTCAGTTTTTGGTGAATATCTAGTAGTCTCAAAGTCTTGTGTGATATTAACATTATCCTGCATTTCTGACCTTTCATACAATTTAATTAATTGTTCTCTACCTAAAGACTCATCAAAATCATTAGCTATAGGTAGTGTAACTTTTTTATCAGTTTCACTTCTTAATATTCTTATTCTATTCACAGTCATCTAGAGGTAATCTTACGTAAGGTGGTGTTAGATAATCTTTATCGATTATTATTGGGTTTATTTTAAAATTTATATTAGTGTATGGGTAATGTGCTCCATTTACAAAGGGATAGTCCACACCATTAGTTTCAGATTCATAAAAACCTATGGGTAACATTTCTCTCCACCTAAATTGGTTTTCAAACATAGAATACGTAGCGTACTGAGATACAAATTCAAAATTGTCGTGAACAGAAGGTGCTTCTGATAATTTCCTAATTGGTATCCTGTTATGTGGTTGGTAGTAGTACCCACCTTGTATTTCATTAAAACTATCACCAACTAATCCTGAATCATAAAAAGAAAACCCGTCAGTTAGTGTGTCGTTATATGTTAGTTTATGATAAACTTCCGAAATTATTCTTTCACCTATATCCCATATATTATATTCAACAAAAGCACCAGTAAACGTATCACCACTTTGTGGTAAATTCCAAGGTGTTGTAAGATTTGGTTCTATATTATTATTTGGGTAAGGGTCGACTATACCTGTAGGTTTAAAGTTCCAGTCCCAACCAATACCAACAGGACTACCATTTTTAGTTTTCCAAATTCTAGTTTCGTTAACGGCAAAAATACTTAAATATAAATCTAAAATAGGTCTTCCCAAATTATCAGAATAATCACTAACATCTAAATCGTTATTAAAATTCCACAAATATGATTTATATTCACTTTTAGTAACTATATGTTGTAAACCTAAAGTTGGTGCGTCTTCATCCCTAAAGTTTTTTTCTCTTTTAGAAAAAATACCAAACTCAAAACCAGTTCTATCTAAAACATCGTCTGTTGGTTTTGTTAAAATTTTGTGTGAGTGTACATAATAACTAGATAGTGTTTCACTAACATTACTTGGGTCTATTAATCTTTTAAACACACCAAAATCATTATTTGTAACTGTTATAGTTGAGTCTTGTAGTAATACTGTAAATACTTTTTCTTCACTACCTAGAGTTTCGTCACCTAATGAAAATACGGACAATGTTGTTTTACCATTTACTGTAGTTACCAAACTAACCCCACCTATTGTAGCTATTGAAGGTGATGTTTGTAAAACCACATACTCACCCTCATTTAATCCGTGATTTACTGGACAGATAAACTTTACACCACTTTTACCTTGTATCTTAACATTTTCAACAAAAAACGGTACACCATCACCAGATTGGTATGTTAGTCCGGAATAACTAACTGTTCCACTATCATCTTTTGATGAAACTGTATATTCCATTGGGTGGTCTGACACACTACTATCTATATAAGATTCATATATTACCCAATTATCTTTTCTTGCTTTTATTTCTTGGAAATTGTGTGCCGAAGTTAATGCTGTATATGGTATAAAATCAAAAAAACTACTTGATGGGTACCCACAAGCAGCTGTAGACGCAGAAGGTATTATTGGGTCATAGTATAGATGGTTAGAAACAAATAGTGGGTCATAACTACAACCAGAAATTACATTGTCATATAAAACATTTATTTTACCATATAACCTATAAAGATAACTTTCTTCTCGTTCTCTTATATATTGGTCTGCTAAATTTAATACTAAATTCCTTTCACCCTCAATTAAAGTTCTGTTAGTGGATTCTAAAGTATACGGGACTCTTAAATTTTTATCCTGTGCACCAATGTATTTTTGGGAACCTCTTACTATATGTAAATTTTCTTGATATCTCATTATAGTACTACGTAATCATCTGAGCTTTCTTTAACTAATGGAACATACTTTTTAACAAATGTATCATAAGAAGTTGCTCCAGGTATTAAACCAAAATAATAATGGTACCCCATACCTAAAGATAATCTAGTCTGTGTTTGGTTTGGTGTTATTGGTGTTGTTGGTAAAGCTGTACCAGTATTTGTTTGCCATGTAAATATATCTTGTATATTACCAAAAGCTATGTCATTTTCATGTGTTGCCCAATCCCCGTCACGCCATTGAGTATTACCATACCCACCACCGTTTTTATCCCAAGGAAAAAATGGTACTATTTGAGATGTATTGTTGTTAACTTCGACAATACACTCTCTAATGTGTTCAGCTGAAGGATTTACAGTATCACCACTACTTAATTGTACTGTCATTTCAACACTATCGTCTGAAGAACCCCCAAAACCTGGTACACTTACTGACCTATTTATCCAAGCTGCTTCTCCTTCAAATTGCCATCCAAGTTGCCAAGTTGCACTAGTCGGACTTATTGTTGCTGTAGAAGGCCAACTGCTATCCCACATAGTAGCACCGTTAGCCCATGTGTTTCCACCAGCTGGTGGGTAATCCCAACCCATATTATCCGCTGTATATCTTGTAGCTGGGTCACAATCTGGTGGGTTACACTGTACAGCAAAATAATTTATTTCAGCTGTATCTGGTGTTTCATATTCTACCACACCTATTTCATTAAATTGTGATAGTATGGAAGCCATACCACCATTAAGTTCTCTTCTTCTCCCTGGTTGTCCCCAACTTTCATTTCTGTTAAATGGTGTTCTTAAATTTATTAAATCAAAAGCACTATTATTGTAGTTAACTATTTCATTTATAGAGTCAAACAAAAAATCACCCGCACCATTAAATGTGGTGCTACCTATGTTAGGTGCAACAGCACAACCTTCACTAGACCCACCAGTGTTAGTACATATTTCACCTATATTTGTTTTTACTGGCCCTAAATCCATTATTGTTGTTGGCCAATGTAGATTTCTGTTATTTGCTCCGGCAGCCTTTTCCTGTCCTAAAGCCGCAGCGTACCCTATTGGTCCACCTATTAAAAATCCAACTAATGGTGGTATACTAGCATCGAAGAAAGGACTACCACGAAACACACCAGTTCCTGTGGCAAAATCATAACTGTAAGGTGTACATCTGTAATAATATTGTTGGTCATTTGTATGGAAGTACACTATTTCGTCACAATGTTGTGACCTATACTTACCCTCTATTTGACTAGGTCTAATTTTAGCTCTGAACTGGAATGCGTACAATACACCACCAACATAATTATTTGACCAAAAATAATTCATTAAACCATCACACATGGACCTAAATAAGTTTTCTCTTTTTCTCCAATCTATAATCATAGCTACTTTTGTAGGTTCTGAACTAAAAATACTTGATATGGCACTAAAAATATTGTCCCAGTCAATACTATAACAACCCTGGTCTAAAGCTTTATCATCGTTTGTTGGTGAACTACACTCTAAGTAATCATTATCGTCATCTCCTTCGTCATCACAACCCACCAACCCACCACAACAATCTGGATTTGCACTACCATTTACACCACTAGTATAACAACCACATTTATCACATTCTGGATATTTTGTTAATCTTAAAAATAAACAACCAAATATATCATTACAGGAAATGCCCAAACCACTTATTTGATTACATGGACAAGTTCCACAATTACAATTTTTCTTCCTTTTGGACCTACTCCAAAAATAAATCACATTACAAAGAACGCATATAATAACCATTATTATACCATAAATAATATCAATTATAATCATAATTATAGCAACTATGGTACACACTAGAACCATAACAAAATATAACATGGTATATATCCCTTGTAAAAATCTTGTAACAAATTGATTCATTACAATTGCAAAATTAACATTTTTGTTAGCTGAGTTCGTTGGAAATGGTGCTGCTTGTCCAGCACAACTATCTTCTTGTCTTGGTGATATTTCTTTTACCCCTATAAAAGCATCTTTAGCTCTATGTTTCCAATGGTTATGGAACGAAGTTAATGTATATACTTTAGAGTATTCAAATTCATAAAAAACATCATTACATGATAATATATCACCACTGTCAATAGCAGCCTCCGCATAATCAAAATACTTTACAGAAAAAGCATAACTTTTTTGGTCTACTAGTGTGGTTTGTGGTGGGTTCACACCTAAAATATTATATGGAAATGTATTGGTAAAATCGACACCCTCCCTTGAGTGTTCTTTAATTTGAGGAACCAAAAAAGCCCCTCGTTTTCTTTGTCTTGCTGTACCCGTTGTCTCTAAAGGTTTAATTCTAAATCTATATTTACCTTTTGTTGGTACTCCTATTCCTGGTTTTTTAGATATTTCTTGTTCACCAAATTCATTGGTTATCACATATTCTAAATTCATAGGTACATTAACTAAAAAAGCACCGTTTTCATCTATCGTATAACCACCATTAATATCAAATCTTTCTAAAACAGGGACTAATTCAGTTTTTCCTGGGTTATTTGTATAACCACTAGGTCTGACATCTTCTTTAAAAAATGGTGTCCACCTTATAGACTCCAAACTTCCTTGTGCTGGAGATAAATTACATAGTTCACCCATATCCCTTTTAGGTTTACAGTTTTTATTAACTGAAGACCTTTCTGTATCAGTAACTAATGAACCCATAAACACTGCTGTGGGTTTTATCTCCACACTTCCAGATTCTCTTAAGTCAAAATCAGCTCTAGTTATGGTTGCCCCACAACCAGAGTCTTTATCACCCCATAAAGGTTTTACATCTATAGATTTTGACAACATAACTACTTGTGGTAAAGCGTCTAAGTTCGAATTTGTGTTAAATTCTGCACCATTAAAAGAGGACTCTGGTTCTCCTTGTAATTTAAAATCTTCTGGGACCATTGAGAAACATCCGATGTCAGATAAGTCAACATTCATAACTAAAGTATGTTCGCCTAAAGGCACCCCATAAATCATAAAGTCACCAGCATCGTTTGTTTTGGCTGTATATTTGTAGTATTTGTTATATACGTAAGAAACTTCTTGGTTGAGTAATGCGTTATCTATAGATGGGAAACTACCCGTAGATTGGTGTCCATTATAGTTTGGGACACTAGATAATAGGTTATACCTATAACCCTCTTCATTTCTATAATTTTGTGTTTTATAAGGGTATAAACCACTTATTACTGGATTTTCTTCGTCTTTTTCATCTAAAGGTATAAACACGGATACTTTAGCGTTTGGTAATCCAAAACCACCATTAACCACAACCCTACCAACCACAACACCAAAATCAGAACAATCTTTTGGGTAAACATCTGTTTGATGTAACCTTAAACTCAGTATCTCCAATAAATCAAAATCTTGATTTAAATCTAAAGTGATTTCTTTATCTACACCGATTTCGGTTCTAACTCTTAAACTTTTTACCATTGCGTGGGTTTATATCATAAATAGTTGTTATTGCAAAACTAAGAATAGGTTTAGGATTAAATTATGTAAATAATTATGAAAAGTTTGGTCTGTTAATTTGTTTAACCCGTACACGTATATCAATATCTGGATATCTTACCTGTGGCATTTCGTCCGGTTGGAAGAATAGTGTTTGGTCTACTACACCAATTTGGTATGTTGAGCTAATTGTGGAACCTGAAACTAGTGGTTGTGAAGTCATAGAGTTTGAGTATGTCCCACCTATTTCATTGTACACTCTAATATCTATAACATTTAAAACCCCCGGTTGTTCAGATACTCTAGCATAAAGATTACTAAGACTAATTGTTTCACCCAATTCATGAGAATCTATATCAAAAAAGTTTTTCACAGATTCAATTACATTAGAAACAACTTGTCCTTGGTTTACATCTGTAGTTATTACTAGGTCTAAATCTAAACTTAAATCAATTACTTTACCAGAAGAAATTTCTATATAATCATTTAACATCCTATAATTAGACAAGTATTCTGATACATTATTTTTTAAGGTAGAACTTACATTTGATGTCAAGGTTCCTTCTGGTGAATAAGATAACAGACTAAGTTTTACTTTGTTTTCTATTTCGGTAACACCAACTTTTGCCGCTGCACCAAAATGAGCAGGCATAGTCCTTATCCTTGCTATGTAATCGTTTATGGTCACAGCTCTATTTTGTGCTGCAAAATTAAAAGTAACATAATTTCTAACTTCTTCGGTTGACATTTGGTCGTCCCCACCCAAAGCTGATGTTACATTTGTAACCTGTAAACTATTAGAAACACTGTTATTAATTAAAGATACTGGACCGGAAACTACAAAATCTATAAGACCTAATGAATTTATCGCACCAGCCCCTAAATTAGACGCTTTACCCCCACCCACCCTGTACTGTATAAATAAAGTACTGTTTGGTTTAGGTATTGTACCTAAGGAAATGTTATTTATAAATTTATTTAGATTTAATTTAACTCCGTACTTTGAAAATTCGTCTAGTAGGTTTTGTGAATTATTATTACCACTACCAAAAGTTAAAAAAAAGAAACCTTCAGGTGTAAACTCAGTTATAAATTTATTATCTGTCCTTATATACTTACCAATTTTTAAACCAGGGTCATCAGCTGGTGTTGATTCATCTATTTCAAAAACTTCTGATTCGGCCAATGCGTGCATTTCATACCATTTAGATTCTCTAGCGGTGATAAATTCTAAAGATGATGGTAAATTTGTATAACCTAAACCTTCTTTTTGTATTACAGAAGTAACACCAAGTACATTTCTTTCTGGTAAAAATAATTTTAAAAATGGTTTACTATCTATATCAGTAATTTCTTTTTTAAACACTTTAGTAACACCATTTACAACAACTTCTCTTTTAGTAATTGTATAGTTTTGAATTATCCCATTTGAATTGTAGTTTGGTACTTTAGTCCTATTTACGGCACCTTCTATATTGTATTGGGATGAAAAATCACAATCATTAACCAACTCAAATACCTGACCACCCCCTCTTACCTGAGCTCCTCTCCTTAAAAAACCTAAATACCTACTGTCTTCTTTATCTCCTCTAGCTGGTACTACTATAGAAAAATCACATAATGTTATAGATGGTCTATTTCCCGGTATTTTAAGACCGTAAGTTCTAGCTATATTAAAAATGGAACTTCTTTCCTGTGCGTAACCTAAAACAGTTTCTTGTAATGACCTATCAATACTAAAATGTAAATTATCAGCCACAGCAGCATTTAAATCTAAAAATACTGAAAATATAGAAGCGTCATTAGAATTTTTAATTAAATCTGGGTAATATATATTTGTTAGTCTAAGTAATTCATTTCTTAAACCTAGGAAATCCCTTTCTGTGTAAGCTATTTTTTTTTCTGCCATATTATAAATTTATAATTATAAAATCTCTCGTACCAAATACATCATCTTTTATACTATAATCTATAAAAATTTTAGTAGTATATTCTTCGGTACCATCACCAGCTACCCTATATATTCTATCATCTAAGTCAGTATCTAAGGTACTGTCATTAGACATCAATGATGGGTGGTTGGATGAATTATTTTTTCTTTCTTCCTCTCTTACGTCTTCCAAATTTTGTAATTTTATTTCATTAACTATTATATTTGGTATATATTTTTGAATAACGTCTCTGAGTTCTGAATCAATAGCTTGGAATGTTGTACTGTCTAGTGGTTCAAAAATATACTCATATAGTCTTGTACCAAAATCTGGTAAAAAGTATCTAGACCCCTTCCTTGTTAATATAAGGTGTATTAAATCAGCTTTTGTCTCTTCCGCGACAGTAGTTGTTGTTTTTAAAAAAAACCCACTATCACTGTCTTGGAATGGAAAAGCTATACCGTATCTTTCTCTAGCTATTGTCATATTAAATAAATACTATGGTTTATATTATCTATTAACTCTTTGGAACATTCCGTTTAGAATTTCTTCTATTGCTGAGATTACCGCATATTGGTCCCCACCCCAGTTTGACTTATGACGTTCAATAAGTCTTTCAACGATATGTTTCACATCTTTATCTAACAATTCCCATTTTTTGTCGTCTTGGGGTTGCCAATATGAATCTTCTCTTAATATTTTTTTAATTAGGTCTTTCATCATTATTATAAATATTACTTCTAAGTTCTTTATTTAACTTAAGGTGTGGTGGTGAAAAAGGGCAGTGTTTACACCCATTACCACAACAACTACCTCTTTTTTTATGATATTGTTCAGTCATAACCATAGTACCGTTTTTCCAATAAAAATCTTCTGGTTGTAGTTTTGGTTTAACAAATTCTTTATAATGTAATTCACTAATCCAATCATCATTTCTTTTCATCTCTAACCTCTTTTACTTATTTTTTAATAAACCTATATATCGTTTAATTCTTTTTCTTTTTCTAAAGATTTTAAATCTACATCTATCTCACATTGCCCACCAGAACAAGCTAACTCACCGGACAAATCAGTGTTGTCATCTAATTCTATAACCCTACTTAAATCAATATCTGTTAACGATTTCATCATTTGGTTATATTTTTCCTCGGTAATATCTTCGAATGGAGCTTGTGTGTATGTACCCCCATTATATGGCAAAACAGACAATCCGTTATAATGTTTTCTATTTTCCCACATCCATTCTCCGGCTGCATCCCATTCATGGTCTCTTAATGAAATTGTTGCGGAAACGTTATGTGAGTTTGAACCTTTTCTATGTCCACTTCTAACCCATTCTTTCGCTATCTTTTTAACTCTTTCTAACAAATCAAACGGAGATTCTGTTCTCATAATAGCCCCTTTAGGTGCTTTTTGTGGTACACTAATTACCGCAGTATCGTGAGGTCTAAAGTATTCATCTTCTACTAGTTCTGGATGATTAATATTTAAATAAGTGTAAATAGCTTCATTTTTACCAACTCTAACTCTTCTAACATAATAATCATTATGCCACGCATGAATACCTGAAGATGTACCTAATGTTAATGATGTAGTTCCTGCTGGTTTAACAGTTGTTGTTCTTGCTGCTTGATTTATTCCTAGTAATTTTGATACTCTGGTGTTTTCTCTTTTAACTAGACTAGCAGCTTTTTTTGTATCATAATTTAAAACTTTACCTGAACCTATACCTGTCATTGACACACCTATAAGTGCGTCTTTCTCTGTTGTCTCTTGCCATATTTCTCTTAAGTAATGGAAGGAAGTGTACCCAGCTTGGAGTGTTCCAATGAATGCAGCTACTTTTACTCTTTCGTTTAAGTCTTCTTGTGATTCTATATTACTCACATTAACTTCACAGAGGTTACAAAACTGATATGGTCTTAACGCAATCTCACAACAAGGATTAGTTCCCCAATCTTTATCGTTGTTTAGATAAATTCCTGGTTCTCCGGAATTGGATAATTCGACGCGTTTCCATAGGTCCATAAAAAACTCTTTAGTAATTTTATGTCTCATTAGAACTGCCGAGTTATTTGCTCTACCTCTCTGGGGGTTTAATTCCCACCAATTACCAGCTTTACAACCAATCATAAGGTCATCATCAGCTGAAAACAAACTAATTAAAGCTGCTCTTCTAATACCACCTGCTAGTACAGCATCAGCTATATAACATACAATATCATGTACTTCAATAGTGGTAAGTTGTTCACCATTTTCTTTTTCCTCTAATATCCCTTCAATCTTAACTAAACATTCTTTTAGTGGTTGTGGTCCTGGAGCTTTTCCTCCTGAGGTAATTAATCTAGCACCTTTGGCTCTAATATCCGTATAATCAAATTCTACTCTAGACCCACCACCATTCATATATGATTTCATTAGGACTTTAATTGAGTCTGCCCAGCCTTCTATTGAATCACCAATTAAGAATCTTCTTTTTCTTTTTGGGTATGGTTTTTGTATGACTGGTAATTTTGCAACATGATGTTTTTGTACCGAATAACCAACACCTGTACCACCTAATAATAAAAACATTGTTTCTGAAAATGAATCAATGTGGTCTATAGGTAGGTACGCACAATTATAAATTCTGTTTGGGCTAATTTCAATAGGTTTACCTCCAAACTGCATACTTCTCATAGATGGTAATACTTTTTTATCATACACAAATTTATATTTTTCTTCTATTTCATCTTTTAACTTAGGGTAAGTTTTTATGTGCATATTTTTATTCCTAGTAACCAACTCTTCCCAGGTTTCTCTTCTGTTTAATTCAGGTAGATATTTTGCGTACTTCATGTAAACAGTAATATCCGATAAAATTTTGTTCGAAATTTCCATATTTTTTATTTTTGTTTTATTTATTTATAAATTTTTCTCTTCTTTCTAGAGCATCCATAACTCTTTTTCGGTTTCTTTGTGTTTTGTCTTCTTCAAAACCTAAGAAGGTTTGTGTCGATTCAGTATTAATTTCTAATGTAGCATTATTAAATGTACAATTTTCAAATATAATACCATCTTGACCCAATCTAGACTTAGTTATAGCAATAGTAGCCAAACCAAGTTCTTTTTGTTGTAATGTTTTTGCCACTGAAATTATGACATGTCCTACTTGAGCTTTTTTAATGGAGCCACCCATTTGGTCTGTTGTTACTACCTCAGAGGATATAGATGACCTATTACCTTGTGCTGCGGTCCAACCTACTAGATTTAACTCGTGACACATACCTTCAAATTTTCTCATAACAGAACCTTCACCTTTCCACTCATCGTTATAACTTCTATCTGGTATAACACAGTCTATATAGTCTAAAACTACAATATCCAAGGTGGTACCTTCTGCTGTTATTTTTCTGATTTGGTTTTTAATTTGAGCGATGGTAAACTCATCTGATGCTAACTTTTTTAATATTAATTTACCACCATTTGTTTTCATTTCATCAGCTTTAGAAAGTACTATTTCTTTATTGTCACTTAGTTTTTGAGGTTCTATCCCCGTCCAACAAGTAAAATGCTTTCTTTGTATAATTTTAGGGTTGTCTTCAAAAAATATTTGTAACACGTTGTACCCCATATTAAAAGCTGTATTAGCGAACCTTGTTAAAATTGTAGTCTTACCTACACCTGTGGGTGCTAATATCACACCTAATTCTCCTTTTGCGAGTCCACCATTTAATAAATTGTCTATGCCGTCTATCCCAGTAGGGATTGGGTGTCTATAGTCTTCTTTTAAAACGTCTTCTAGGTTTTGAAAAACTTCGACAGTACCTTCGTCACCTTCACCGATACTAATAGCTTCTCTTATATACTCTTCACACAAATCATAACTTTCAAAATCACCTTTTTCTAAAATAGTTTCTACTTTTCTAATAGCTTTTTTTAATTCTTGTTGTTTACAAAATTTTATTGTTTTTTCTTTTATAAACAAATGGTCTTCAAATGAAGCCTCTTTTACATCTCTTAACATATCAATAACACACTTTTTAGCCATTTCAGAAGATATTTCCAATTGTGTTAATTGTTCTATCCCCTCAAAAGAAGGTATAGATTGGTACTTTTCATAGTACTCTTTCATCATTTGCATAATCAGTTTAAAGTATTGGTTGTCAAAATATTTAGACTGTATGCTGTCTATTATAGATTGTGCAAATAGTTTATCTGTTATAATTAAATTTAGTATTTTTAGTTGGAAGTTATATCCTAGGTATCCAAAATTTTCGGTATTCGTCATGTATTGTTCTTTAAAAATAAATATTAAAATTACTAATTAAAGTTGTTTATCTAGGTAGTACGTCTCAGGATTTTTTAGTGACAAAACGTCAGTTAGTTCTCTCAGTATATAAGAAATTTGTGGTCTTATATCTACAGAGTACCTCACTCTTGGTGGATAAAGGTCGGCAGAGAATGTTCTTTCCATTATTACGTGATTACCTTTTTTAATCATTATCGTAAAAATTTCATTTTCTTCCTGTAATTTTGACACATCTTCTTTAAAAAATTCATCAATAACATCTATAGTTTTTAAAAGTAGCTGCTGATTTATTACATTTTTTACGTCAAGTACACTCTCATATAAGTCAACGGAACGAGTTGTTTTAGGATTGTGGTTTCTAACTGTAAAAAACCTTTGACATATTATATTATCGTTTATCGATAGTACGAATTCAAACTTTTCTTTTTCTTCAAATTTTTGCATTTTTTTCAAATTTTTTTAAATTTATTTTTTTCTATTCTTGTTAACATTAATAATGGTTCAGTAAAATTTAAGAAAGATTCGTCAGAATTTCCAATAAAATTAAATAAACCGTCTTCCATCATCATTCTTAATAAGTTTTTATAAGAACGTCCTTCTGGGTCCATATTTTCACTTATTAATTCTTGAATCTCTTTTTGAGATTCTATTGGTAGTAGGGTTTTACTTAAGTCTACCAAAAATTTATTTCTTTTAAAGAAGTCATCACCTAACTCACCTTCTTTAGTAAGCCCTTTTACTATATTATTAACTCTAAAATTACTTTCACCCTTAAGGTGTTTGTCTCTACAAATATGTAAAAAATATTCAAGAGTTATATTTTTTTCTAATATTTCAGGTACTGTATCTATAACTGTTTTTATACCAACACCTTTTATACCACTTATACCGTCAGAAGAATCACCACATATAATTTTAATAATTTTTATATTTTCTACAGGTATTATGTGTTTTTCAAATTTAATTTTATCACCCTTTTTAACAACCCCTAAACTATTTAAAAGTTTTAAATTAACACTGTCTGACACTAACTGGGTTAGGTCTCTGTCGTTTGATAGTATTGTTACTTCTTCATTATTATTGTTTATACAATAATAAGCTATACAGTCGTCCGCTTCATGACCACTAAACTCACATTGTCTCATAAAGATTTCTTCTAGGTATTGTTTTACCCTTACTTTTTGAGAGTATAGTGATTCTTTTTGTTCATCACTTAATCTTTTATTTGCTCTATTAATTTTATAGTTCTTATACACCTTTCTTCTACTTTCGTAGTTTTTTGGTCCATCCCAAGTGACTACAACTTTGTTAAAATTGTATTCTAGTATAAGTTTTTTTAATGTATTTAAGAAATAAAAAACAGCACCTAGGTTGGTGTCTTTGTCTTGAAAGTTTTTTAATCCGTGAAATCCTAATTGTAGTAAAGAGTTTCCGTCAACAAGAAGAGTTTTAGTCAATTTTTTATAATTAAAGGTTAAACACTATTTTTCTACTTCTAGAAGTTCTATTTCAAAATTTAAATCTTTTCCAGCTAATGGATGATTCATATCTAAAGTAACTTCTGTTTTTGTTACTTCTAATATTGTGGCAGTTGCTGGTTTACCACTTTTAGTATTACCTTTTATTCTTTCATCGATAATAAATCTAAAATCTTTTGGGAACTCGTTCCTTGGTGATTTTATTAAAGCTTCTTCTAAGTATTCACCGTAAGCATCTTGTACTGGTATGTGAACCTTTTTTTTATCTCCAACAGACATAGTTCTTATAGTATTTTCAAAATCTTTTAGAACTAAACCATCCCCTATTGTAAGTTCTAAAGGTTCTTTTCTTTCTATAGAATTGTCAAATTCAGAACCGTCTTTTAATGTACCTATATAATGTACTTTAACTTTTTTACCTAAACCTATATTATTCATTTTCTTTATCTTCTTTTGTATTAAATTCACCCCCTACGCCTAACTGTTCAGACCAAAAAGAGGCATATTCTTGTTTGTATTTTTCTATTGATTTTTTTTCTTCAGTTACTTCTTTACCAGCCAAGAATCCGTGTGGTGTTATTAAAATTTTACCATCTTCATAACCTAAACCATTAACATGGTTTTTCATAATTGTTATTTTGGTTCTTGTTGCGAATTTAACTTTTCTTTTTTCTTTAACAGCTGAAATATTTGTAGTCCCAGCGTTTTTTTGATTTCCAAATCTAAACACTAATGTAGAATTTAACCATAAAGCTTCACCACCTTTTGCTTTAATTTTTGGTTGACCGAAAGGGTTATCTGGTAATTCCACCCATGGTTGATTTACTACTACTAGTGTGTTTGTATATTTTGAGTCTTCCCTTCTAGATTTTCCAATTCTTTGATTAATCCCCATCCCAATTTTATCAGCAAATACAGCAGCGTTATGCATTTTACCACCTTTACCGTCAAATGTCATTTTACATGGTATTGAACCTACCGAATCCCACAAGAATAATAAATCATAATCTAATTCTCCTTTTTCTTGAGCATCTAATAAAGAATTTATGTAGTCTGTAATCTGTTCTATGTATTGGAAATCGTTATTAAATAAGAAGAACCCTTCCCAATCTATTTCACCTGTGTTTTCATCTACAACTTCTTCACAATCAAAATCTAGTAACTTTGCGTAATTAAAACCCCACTTTTGTTCGGTTATTAATATTACTGGTAGTACTCCTTTTTTCTGAGCGTCTACAGCTGTTTTAATAAGAGCTGTAGTTTTACCAGTATCTGAATGACCTAAAAACATTTGTAAATGACCCATAGCTGGACCAGGTATTCCCGTCGCGTCAAGGAATGCTGGTCCTAGGTCAAAAAACTTATCTGTTTTAAACTTAGCTTTTTTTGAAAACTTACTTTTTATGTCTGAAAAACTTCTTTTTTTTAGTGCCATCTATATAATTTTTAAAATGGTAAATCTTCGTCTACTTTTTGGTTTGCTTGTGGGTCAACGTTTGTGCTTGTTGAACTCATATCTACAGTACTGTTTGTTTTAGCGTTTGGGTCATCGTACGTGTATTTTTTTAATTCACTATCCCATACTGGGTCTAACCCTTTAGATATAGCTTCTAAATACTCAACAGGTTTTTGAGAGTATACATCTTTCCAAGTTTTTTCATTAGATGTCCATTCTTTTGCTTGAGCTGGGTCTGTTGAGAGGGTTCCTGGGTCTTCATACATAACAGAAGATACTGTTGTGTATTCTCCTCTTCCACCTGGTAATGGTACCGCTTGTAAGATAAGGATTAAATCTCTACCTTCATTAATATCAGTAACGTCACCTTTATTTCTCCAAATAGGGATTATTTTATCAATTGGTCCATCCCCTTTCCAATTATGTTTAAATCTCCAAAACTTAACACCGTCTTCTTCTTTATCCCTATCAATAACTTTTACTATGTAAAATTTTTGTGAACGATATTGTCTTGCTAATTCTTTTGATTGTTCGTCACCAGCTAATTTAAGTGCTTCTTCTACTTCATTTAATGGGCTTCTTTCCCCTGTTGGTTTACCCGAAGAATCTTTACCTGGGTCGTAAATTTTCATCCATCTACCTTGTACTTGTGTGTTATGGAAAAACACTTCTTTAAATGGTGAACTACCATCCGTTGTTGGTAGTATCCTAATTCTTTTTTCACCTTGTTTAGTACCTTTAGGTAATGCAATAGTGAAATATTGTTTTAATCTGTCTTCATCTGACATTCTTGGTTTAGAAGATGTCGTCTGTTTGTTTTTTTCGTATTGGGCTAATACAGCGTCTAGTGAACTCATAATATTTTATTTTTTTTAATAATTAATTTCTTAGATAATAATAACTAACTTATTTGTGGTTGTCAATTATATGGAGATAAATAATTCCATAAAAAAAGCCCTAAGTTAGGGCTTTAATCATACTATATTTTTTTTATACTATCAAACGTTAAAACTTTGTTTTATATCTGTTTCAGAAAAATTTTCAATATCTTCAGGTTTTAATATGTATTCTTCTTTACCTTGTGATTTAAATTTTTCTTGACTATCATCCCAAAAATCAGCGAGTGTTTGGTCAAATGGCCCAGAATCTTGTTTTCTATTATCTAGTTTTTCTTGTTCACTTTTTGGTCTAAAGTCTTCTATTTTTTGTTCTAAATTAGTAATTTGACTCATTAGTTGGTCCATACCTGATAATTTTTCCTCCATACCATCTAACATAGACATTAAAGATTCTAACTTATCATTAGTTTCAGATGTATTTTTTTCTAATTTTTCTTGTTTATCAACTAAATCAGTAACTTCAACCTCTGTCGTGTTTTCATCTTCTTCTGGTGTTACTGGAGTTGGTGTTGTTGGTGGTACTGGAGGTGGTGGTATCGTTCCTGGTGTTTCTGGTGTTTCTGGTGCTGGAGGTGTTGTACCATCGTCTTCACCCGGAATACCCACATCACCAGTTTCCATTTCAACATCAACATCATCGAACCCCATTTCATCAAAACTAGAAACATCATCCTCTGCACTATCAACCTCAGCATCTTCCTGTTCAGACATTTCTATTTGTCTATTTTTAAATTTATCTAATCTTTGTGAATTACCAACTTTATTTGCAAATCCAGACCCATTCCCAGTACCTAACAATTGTTCTTCTAGATTTTGGGAGTTGTATCCGATTTGATTAAATCTTTTTATTTCTTCTAATAATTTTTTTTCTAAATTACCCATTTAATAATTGTTTTACTTGGCCATTAGGAGATTCTACTTTTACTTTTCGGTTAACTCTAATTTCATTTTCTACTCTTTCAATTAACCCATCTCTACTTCTTATAGTATAACAAACCCCAGTATCTAAATCACAAACTTCTTGACCTGCAGATGAGTTACCGTTTTCCACTATATTTGATGTTGCTTTTCCTAAAAAATTACCTAATTTTTGTCTTAAATCGTCTGTTATCATAGTATTGTTTATTATATAAATATTATTAAATATAAATAAAATCTTTTATAATGTATATTTAAATATTTTTAAGTAGTTTCTCCACCTCCAAGGTACTCACTACTAAAACTATTTGGGTTTAAATATAGCTTTATTTCTTTAAGGTTTTCGTTTAATTGGTACTTTATTATTTCATAATGTAAGTGTACACCTGTAGAGTATCCAGTGGTGCCCATAATACCTAATTTAGTATTTTTATTTACACCAGAATTTATACCAGAACTTATTATCGTTTCTTGTTTTATATGAGCTACTCTAAATTTATACCTAGTAACTGCTCCCGACACGTAAGCTGATAAGTCTGTTGGGTTTATTAGTACTTTTTCAATATCTAAATGGTTTCCGTATCCACCTCCACATTTTTTTGCAGTTGCACTACTACCAGGTTTACACCCACTAACTTTAGCTGTTATTATACCAGTTATAGGTGATAAAATATCAATATCAGTACCTTTAAATTCTGTTTTAGGTGAATAATCTATTCCCTTATGTGGTTTCTGACCAATAACTGCCCCTGTTGACTCATCAACAATGTTTCTTTGTACCCAGAATGATTGGCTTTCTGTAGGTTTTAATATTTTACTTATGTCTACAGGGTCTTGTACCGCAAAAGTTAAACTACTTATATCGTCTTCAGATATAGTTAACTCTTCTGGGACAGTTAAATCATGTGGGTCCATATTTGGTGTTATACTAGATGTTGGGGTCTCTTCTAGGTCACTATCCATACTTTTAAGTAATGATTCTTGTATTGACGATATCAAATCTGTTATTGAAGGTAAACTAGGTATACCAACTCTAACCCCAGTAAATGTAGTTGTCATATCATTTGGGGTTATATTATGACTTACGTCCATTATAAGATATGGCCCACTAAACATTGGTAGGTATCTTAATTGAAAATACGTTGTTGGTTGTATTAAAGCGTTACCCATTGATGTTACTTGACATTGATAAGACCTAGATTTGTATAGATTAAATAAGTTCATCGAATTGGTGGAAACTTTAGAACCACTAGCTACCTTACCCATATCTTCTAAAATCCTAAAAGATTCACTAGTATTTGGAAATTCTGATTGGTTTAACCCAATACTTTCAAAAATTTGTTGGTTAGGTATACCGAAATCTACAGCAAAAGCAACTACTTTATTATTTAAATCTTTTTCTTCTTGACCTTTTGGTATTGGTTGACATAAAGGATTTGGACTAACTCTATTTAACACAAAAGTATCATTATTGTACCCATATGTTGATGTTTTTACATCTAAACTAGTCGATGGGGGCCCTATGTATTGACACAAATATTTTGGAGAAGACAAACTATAATCAACCTGTTTAAAAGCTCCAAACATAGCGTTACCCTGACCTTGTGTGTCGTGTTCTTCCATATTGTAAAAATTAACGTAGGAAGGTAAGGGTATAAAATTAAAAAAGTTTTTAGAACACAAAGTACTTACAAACCCACCTATAGTCTGTTTAACTGACGTATTTGGACTATCTGTAAATGGTGTGTCTAGACCTAAAAATTGATATATGTCTATAACAGCGTCATTACCAATATCTACATTACCCCTATCTAAAAACATAAATTTTTCAAATTGTGTATTATAGGAAGGTAAAGCTTTAGAATTTGTTGGTGTTGGTGCGTTTAAATCTTCTCCCTGGACTTGGGTACCTGATATCCATTTATCATTAAATGTTTTAAATACCTGGTATAACTCTAATTTAAGATTATCAGCAACAATTTTAGGCCTACCATCATCTTTACCACCATCATTATTATTAGAATTATTTAAACCTTTTGTCGGGTCTAGTTTTGCTACTTGTTTAAATATTTCATCAATATAATATTTATCATAACTTTTAAGGTTATCGAAATAAGTACTCATTCTAGTTGAGAAATCTGTTTTTGTTATCCCATTAGTGGCTACTGGAGATGTTCGTAGTGTTTCTGTCAAATATTGTTTAAGTATTGGTGCAAATTGTTGTACTAGGGTTGGTGATATGTTGTAATTTTTAAAGAAGTCGAAACATATGATTGTAGCGTTATCGTGTGCAATATCTATACCTACAGTTCTTCTAGGCATAACATAAAGTCTCATGTCAGTTTTAAATGACGTGTCAGGATTACCACCCGGATATAAAGATGCGTCATAACTTTTTAGTTGTATACTACTAGCTCCATAACCTGTTATGTGGTAAATTAATTGTTTTGTAGATAATTTATCACTACCACCTGTAGGACTTACAACTATATCCCAACCATTAACCGAACCATGTTTATATATTACTTTTTGTTTTAAAAATATTCTGGTTAAATTTAAGAAATTTTTATATTGTGCTTTGGATATGTCTAAAGTTTTATGGGTTTTATTCCCGTTGGGTCTGACATCAATATCTACTTCAGCTTCTATACTATTTTTATCTACAACCATTAATTTTTTAAATATAGATTTAAAACTTGTAAACTCACCCTCAACACTTGTAGCGTTTGGGTTTTCTGGTTGGCAAAAATTTAAGAACTGTTGTTCAAACTCATTTAAAACTTGTGAAGGAAAAACAGAAAGCAATTCTGTCATATCATCATAATTGGTAGTTACATCATTAGTATTATTAATATTCCAAGCTTGTTGATTTGGTTGGGTCGTATCTATTCTTTTAAAGTAGTTACTTTTAGGTACTCTTCCGTATAATCCACCGTATTTTAATGGTATACTCCCTGGTTGTGTAACATCAAATGCTCCATAACCAGCTCCCCCCCATAAAAATCTTGCACTACCATCAAAACCAGCTGTATTTATATTATCACCCATAAAAGATAAATCTGTATTAACCAAAGCTCCAGCTGAAGGATAAATTATATAATAAGGGTCTATAGTTGGGTCTATTTCTGAAACTCCTTGTGTTCCAACATTAGTAGAATCTATAAAAGTAGAATAAAAATTATAATCTATACCGTCTTTATGGGTAAACAAATCTTCTTCTTTTTCAATTTCTAAACCACCAGGTACAATTCCGGTAAACATAACGTTTATATCACTTACCGATGTCCAACTACCCACATTTGGTAATATGGATTTGTCTGTAACAATTGTATGTACAGCGTTTATTAATCTAGGCCAAAAACCTAAAGTTATTTCTTCAGTATTTAAACCAGGTAATATATTACCATTATATGTGTAATCAAACCAACCAAAACCATTTGCGGATGATGCGTCCACATACCACTCATTACATCTAATATCACCATCTGTTCCGGTACTACCACCATCACCACCCCCTAAACCACAAAATATACTATTTTCTGGAGTTGTTGGTCCCGATTTATACTCATGCCATATAGAACCTAGTTTTAAAATAAATGAATATGGTAGTTCATGATAACCAGCTAGTTGTTTTATAGCTTGAGCTACATAAGAACTGTACTGGTGTTTACCTTGGTATTTTAGTATCGTTTTTTCTAATGTACTAGTAACTGGTAAAGAATTTAAAAATAGGTATGCCGCGTCTTTGTATGGTTGTGGAACACTAGTTTGTTCTTGTATAAAAGCTTTATATATTGCATTAGCAAACCAAGGTGTATTCATCATAGAAACTATCTGTGAAGAAAATGAATCTGAGGTATAATTTATACCATCAGTGGTACTTTGTAATTCAATAGTGGGTTGTTTAGTATTATAATATTGTTCCCAATTATCAAAAGTGGTGAATGTACTAACATAATCCCAATCACCTTTTACAACATCAAACAAACTACCATAAACAGTATCTACATCCCAATTTAAATTAGTGTAATATTGACATGATTTACGAAATTCCAAGTCGTCCCCCATTGATTTTGTTGCGTAAACGTTTGTTTGGGTGTCTATTTGTAAAACGTCTATTTCAAAGAATTTTTCAGCTGTTATATTAGCCGAATCAGATAATTTACTTCTTAAACTATTTAAATTACCAATATTAAATGGGTAAAAGTCGAACCACCAGTCCTGGGTTTTTTTACTTTCTAAAAACAATTTTTGGTATTTCCCATAATTACCGTTTTCGGTAAAAATATCAACTATACTAGATTCTGGATACAAACCATAAGATGTGCCTTTTATATCATTTGGTTGTGAATTAAGACTATTTAAATATTCGGTATTAATGTGTCCGTGTTCCCACAATAGGTGTTTGTCTGGTGATTCATTTTTTAGAAACGCTAAAAAAGAATTATAATCTATTTTATTATCTTTAAAAAATTCTTGTAGATTAAAATCACTTTCAATAGCCATCATTAAATTTTTAGAATCATTTTGTGCAGCTTCTAATAATGTGTCGACAATCTGTGCTGGTTGGGATTTATACCCTGTTACACCAACATAATTAGTGAAGTCAGTTGCCCTATCTAATATTTCCCATAATATACTATTTTTAACAGTATAATCGTACGCCTTATTAATAAAAGGAAATTGTCTAACCGATAAAGCTATTTGACCCGTATACCTTACTTCATTAGTAGATTGGAATGGAACTTGGTTAACCCTAGAATGGATTGCTTTTGTATATTCTTCTATAAACTCTACTTCGGGCCACCATTTAGCGTTTTGAGCGTTGGTTTCCGAAAGACTACCCGCGGCTCCAGGATATTGTAAAACGTACCTATTTTCATTATCATCATACTGATAATATTGTGGCCATGGAAAAACTTCTTTACCACCTTTTACAGCATCTTCATAACCTTTTTTATTTGTTATTACAGCTTTTACTCTTTGGGGTGTTGTTTTTTCATCAAATGCCTTGGTGTGAACTCTATCCATCAATCTTAAATACGTATCAACCCCTGCCATAACAACACCCATTAAATTTCTAATAGATGGGTAAAATGATAGACTTTGTTGAAATACGGTTTTAAGTTTGTCACTAGCTTTAGTTTGTGCTTGTTTCCAGTTTTTTTCAAACTCTTCTAAAACTCTACCGTATACCCCACCAAAACTTTTTGGGGAGTCAGATAGTATGTACCATCCTTTGGTGTCTGGTTTTAATTTACTAATATCATTAGAATTATTATTTACCGCTCTTTGATTTTCTATATTAAAATCTCTAATTAGATTTACCTCAGACGCACCACCTAAACCAAAAGTAACATTATCTGATAATTGTTTTTTATAACCTTCTATTATGTATTTTAATTTAGATTCAGCATTATTAATATATTCATCTGTAATCTCTTTAAGTTTAAAGGCATGTGCTACCACTTTTTTATCACTACTGTTTGGGTTACCTGTGGAACCTAATGTCATATCTAACAATTCTTCACTTTCGGTATTGATGAAATTTTCCATCCAACCATTGGTACCAAAAATAGCATTCCAAAAATTTTTTAAATGTTCTTGGTATACTTTTTGGTCATTTGTAAATCTTAAGTCTGCTTTACTAAAATTTTTCTTAAGATTGTCAGTAAATCCTTCAACTAAACCTATTAATTCAAAAATTGTAATATGTGGAAAATCTTGTGGGATTAATTTCTTTTTTTTATATATCTCATAAACATCATCCATAATTTTTCTACCCAACCCTTTAGGTGTTTCTTCACTACTTGTTTGTTTCACTACTGGATACAAATAAGGTGCCAACATAGCTTGTTGTAAATTAATATCATTTAATAAAGCTATATGATTACCTATAAAAGTACCAGTTACATTATAGTCACCGGAATTACTATCAAAATTAGCTTCAAAATTTGTCATTGCTAGTTGGTACTTTACGGCCTTACCGTAGTAACCTTTTACTGTCAACTCAAATTGTGGGTATGGTAAATGAAAAAATGCTGTATATGGGGTATTTGTTTCGGCTTGTTCAAATAAAGTTTTACCCCTAATATCAACAAAATTTATAGTTACTTGTGGTACAAATGAAGAACTTATCTTTATATCAATACCTGTTATACCAAAACCCTGAAAATCACTTTTATTTTCTATACTTTTACTATAAAAAGTTTGTCCTTGTTCGTTAGTGTCTTCATTACGTACTATTTTATTTACAGATGGGTCAGTAAAAGCTTCTGTCCAATCACTATCTAAAGATTTTTTGTTTTTAGGTTTTAAAAAATTTATTTCACCATCAAATAAATCAACTTTAACACCACTATCTGAAGCACCTTTACCTTGAATTAGTTTAGACCTAGGTATAACCCTAGCTGTTAAATTTACATATATAACTAAATCCTCATGTCTAACTAACCTATCTTCTATACTTTTTCCGTCAGCACTTTGTATTTTATTCGGGTCTATTAGAATTAGATTATCACAAATTTGTTTTGTGTAAACACTTTCACTAGCGTTAAGAATATCATCTGCCATAATATAAGAAATGTTTATCTAATTCACTTTTGTAGTCTTGTAAACTAACTGTTAGTGGGAAAGGTACTCTAATTATTCTACCATCAGTTATATTCCATTCTTGCCCACCATATTCTGGATTAGCTTGTAATATCAACCAACCAAAATAAGGTGTGTTATACACTTGTTGGGATATCTTATCTAGTCTACTCCTACCTACTTTATAAACTAAGTATTTGTCCGAACTTTTTTTTGGTATGTTTATTAACGGCACACTTCTAGATTGTCCATTAACCTCAAATTCTTTATATCTATTATAATACGACATTTTATGTAATACTTATATTTTTTGTTATTTTTAGGTTATAGCTACTATTGTTAGTACCCATAACTGTAGAATCAAAAAACCTTCTAACCAATGATAACTCACTATTACTTTGTGTAAAGGTAACTTCGAAATTATCTACAGCTTTTTGTATAGATTTTACTTTTTGTAGTTGTTCTGGGATTTCTGTTTTACCAAAATGTTTTTCGTATTTTTTTGTATCATAATTTAAAAGTGTTATAGAAAATTTTAATAAATTTATTCTAAATTCTTCTGATATTTCTTTTTTTACCCCATCACTATATTTTCTTTTTACTTTGGTTAGTTCTTTTATTAATTCGTCATCCCTATAAAAAACTAAATTTTCAGCATAGCTGTATCTAACATGAGAATCCATATACCTAATAATTTTATCAGTCATTAGTTTATCCATAAAAAATAAGTATTCGTTTGGGTGGGTTAACTTATTTGTATATTCTGGTGTTACCGAACCAAACATATAAGAACAAAAATTACCTATAGTATTTGTTGTTGCGGATACATCACTTAACAAATTAGTAGTACTAGTTCCAGTTGTTAAAGTATAACTTACCAACCCATTATTAGAACTACCAGTTAGGTACCCACCAACATTGGCAAAAACTAAATTAAGTTTATCTATGTTTTTAGATAAATCCAATTGTCTATCTCTTAACTCTACTAAAAACTCAACTAATAAGGTTCTTAACTCTTTCCAAGAACTTTTAGAATGTTTTAATAAAACTTTTTTAACATATTCTCTATCTAAATCACTACTTCCGAAAGGTAACTCTTGTTGGATTCCTGTTGTTTCAGCTGTTATAGAGTTTGTTAATTCCACATACTTACCATCTAACCTTTTTAACGAATCCTGTGGGAAACCTACTAGATTTATACTTCTATTCATTATATTACCCCACTCATAACTGACATGTCTAAAAGTTTCTTCTAAAACACCATGTCCTTGTTGGTTATATAAATCAACAAAACTAGTATTTAAAAAATCACTGTAGTTTTTTGAACTAGTTAAAAAATTATTATAAAGTACTTTATATTTTGATTCCCCTGTAAGTGCCATTATTCTGTTTTTAAGTGTCCTTCACCACCCCCATCAATATCACCATCAGAAGTTACTGTTGCACCCTCTGGTTTTTTGAAAAAGTTAGTGAAATTATCTGCTATTTGGTCTAGAGACATTGTAGCTTCTGGTGTAGTCTGAGGTTGAGCTCTTTCATCATACAATTCTGTATTTGCAAAATAACTAAATGATAATGCGTTTTGTAATTTACTAACTGGTCCCTCAAGGCTTTGACCACCAATAAACTTAAAGTTGGTTTGTACACTTACTATCATAGGTTGTACACCTATACCTTCTGGGTTTAAATCTAAAAGGTTTTCATCATAGGATAAACTTACGGAATCAAAAGCTACTTTAGTATGGTAAAAATCTCCAATTCTTAAAACACAAATCGGTGGTGGTCCAAACGCTGTATTATCAGCATCGATAACACTAGTTCCTTGTTCAGTAACTGTTGGAATTGTTTTACCCGGTCTTACACATTGTAGTAAAAATGTCATTCTAGCGTTAAGTCCTTCTGGTGTCATAGAGTGAAATGCTGGGTGAAAAAACTTTAAATTATCCCTTAGTGACTGATATAAAAATGGATATTGTTCTCTTAAAAAGGTAAAGTAATTTGCCTCACCTAACAATGTTCTAATAACACTTGTCATGGTAGCTCTTCTGTTTTGTGCACCTATCTTAAACCCACCAGTGACCGTACCTTGGTCAACATTATCAACATTAAGTTGACCACTTTCAGCGTCTTTGTCTTGATTATTTTCTATATCTTGTGCTTCTTCTGCGGTTAAATGACCACCTAGGTCTTGTTCATCAGATAGATTATTTAAAACAGTATCTTCTGTGTCATTTTTAATATCACCAGTAACTTCTTTAGACCCACCCACCACAGCTGTTTGTAAAGCATTAAGAACATCTAAACCTATATTAGGGTATTGTTGTGCTAGTTGGTATATATCAAATTTTCTACATCCAGCGAAAAAAGCTTCTAACACAGCATCAGCTTCGGCATCACTCATACCTTTTAATTGCATATCTATTATAGCGTTTAATGTAGATGGGTGGTCAACAACTATTTTCCAAGATAATGTACCCAATCTTTCTGTATGGTTATATGTATATATTGGTTCTGGTCTACCTAAAAAATTTGTGGGACTCCAACTAGCTGAATTGGTGTCACCAACTTGTATATCATATGGTGGGAACCACATTATTCTACCACCATTTGGTCCTTTTTCTGAAGCTGGTAAATTACTTTGTTCTCCAGTTCCTCTCCATGCAAGATTTTCAATGGAAAACATATATTTTTTAACCTTAGTACCTTCAGGCATACTTGTAGATTTACCACCATCTCTATTTGTTGGTGCTATATTTAAATTAAATGTTGAGTCTAATACTGAATGTGTGTTTTTCCATTGATTTCCTTCGGACCTAACTAAATCACTATATGTGGAATATGTCCTATCTTTAGTCCAAGCTCTACAATATTCAACACAATTCCAAACAACCTCACCTGGTGTAAAAGAAGTTACTCTAGAACCTTTAGATATGTTTTTATAACCGTCATTAAAAACTTTAGATACTTGGTCTATCGCGTTACCGGCATGTTTCCATTTTGCTCCACCGTAAGATGGTGCGGAATCCATAAGTTTTTGTGTATAATCTAATAAACCTCCTTTTTTCTTTGGTTTTAAATCTGACCTAGTTGAGTAGAATTGCATTGATTGTTCCCCTGAAGATATCGAATTCCTTCCGTACCAAGTAAACCCACCTTCTATAGTACCACCATCTATTAACGCTTTTCCTAAAGGACCTATCTGGTAATACCTCCATAAGGCTCTACCTTCCACATTATCAAATTCTTTATAAACCTCAGAAGGCCCATAAACTAAAGCTCTAATTTCTCTACCAAACACATCTTTAGGTGTGGCTTCTATGGGTGATTGTATTAAACCGGGTTCTGTATTTTTACTACCCACATAGTAGTTAGATATTGGAGCTTTTAAGGATGGGTCTGTTTGTGCTCTAGTATAATCTGGTCTATACCTATTATAGTTTAAATTTTCAAATAAGTCTGATTGTTGGTCTTTTCCCATCCATTCTATAAATTTATCAGACGGTGCTGGAACACTAGATGGTGTGTTAGGTAGTGGGTTTGAGTTTGTTATTCCATTATATATCCCATTTAAAATATTCCCCGCTTGTGTTAAAAAATCACCTTGTGAAATATTGTTAGCCCCTTGGCCGGCAATACCATTAATATTTAAAGGCATTGTCGGTGTGGTGTAATTACCAGGTATTGGTGATAGTGGTGAATAAACACCTTCTAACCTAGATAGGTAATCCGACTTTGGTGGCATTATCGCTCCTGGTGATGTCGTTATATTTAAATTAGCATCACCACCTTCACTTATATTAAAATCAAATTTAGCTAAATTAAAACCTAAATTATCTTTTAGGTATGGGAATGAAGACTTTATTAAAATAGAATCATCTAAAACCATAGAATTTAAAGTAACTAATTGTCCATTGTTACTATTAACAGATTGCATTATTTCAATAGCTGTGTAATCAGAATACCTAAAAGAATCAAAAGATAATCCTGGGACAAACCCTTGTGGTTGTAATGTGTTTGGACTAACGTATTGTAATTGAGCTTCTGTAACTAAATTAACTACGTTTACAGATAATGGGTTACCGTAACCTGTTTGTGGTCCATATTTGTTAACTAAAAATTGTGTTTTCTTTAACGGTATACCGTTCATATCAGTAACATCTTCGGGTATTGGTGAGTCTTTAACCGAAACCCAATTTTGTGAAGATACAACAACACTACCCGGTTCTTGGTCACCGTTAGGTGGTATTGGATTTCCTCTGTTTAGATAGGAACCATCGAGATTCCTAGCTAGTAAAGCTTCTCTAAGTTTTTGTGTACTTAGAAGTGAAATATTAAAATCCCCTTGACTAAATGGGTATGTGATTCCTGTATTTTTACCTACTGACATATTTTATTCTTTTAATATAAATAGATTAGGTTGTGATTTTAATTATACTGGTGTGGTAACATTTAAACCAGCTAGACTAGTTCCTATAGCTTGTATCACAGAATTGTCTAATGCTGACATTAATTGTTTTGGTGTTAATTTTATAGTATTTCCGTCATACACAATCTCTAAAGGTTTAAATATAACCTCAACTGAGTTACCACCACCAGTGGTATTATTGTTTACGTAATTATTTATTAAATTTTTCCCATCTGGTGTGTTTTCTAAGTAGCTATTTATCATTTGTGGGTCATATCCCGGATATGCTCCACCAGTGGCTGCCCCACCAGTAGACCTACCTTTTTCTGACCTACCCATAGACTCGTCAAGAGCAGGAGTTATTGGGCTACCTGACATACCTGGAACCCTATCTAGAAAGTTTGGTATAAATTCTCCAAAATTACCCATTATATCCACTAAATTATTACCAGTTGCACCACTTCCTGTGGTAACCCCACCTAAACCTTCACCAACTAAAAACTGACCTAAACCAGATTGTGCAAGTTCTCCAGCAAAATCTTTAGCTGTGGTACCTAATAACCCAGAAGCTGCAGCTTGTGTCATTATGTTTTGTATAATAGCTGTGTTTGCGGCCATACCCTCTTGTACTGAAAGTTGAGCCTTGTTAACATCTTCCAGGTTCATTGTATCCTTCTGGGATTGTTTTTGTATTTTTGATAATAGTTCTCCACCATCTTTAGCGAAAACCTCACCTAATTCATCAAAAGACAATTCTTTATCCCCAAGACTTAACGAAAACGTACCGTCAGCATTAATATCAGCCATGGAAGCTATTAATTCTTTATCTTCTTTACTTAAGTCAGGTATACCCCCTAACTTTCCTATTGCTTGGGTTCTTTTAGCCGCTTTAATTGCCGTCTCTGCAAGATTAGTATAATCTTGACCTGTAGCTTCAGCTAAAGATTTTAACCTCATTCTTTCCCCTGGTGAGATTCCAAATTCACCAGTTTCTTTATTAAAGGTTACTGCACTTTCTGCTGTTTTTACAATCGCGTCTTGTAGACCCTTGACATCATTTTGAGCCATGTACATTAATTGGAATGGGTCTAATAGTTCACTAGCAGCACCACCAATCATTTGTAATTTTGCTGCCATTTCAATTGCACCTTCAGGTGTAAAGGCTTTGTCAGCCATTTGTAACGCGTTTTCAAAATTATACCCAAGTACTTGAGCTTGTGCAACCATTTCAGTTAAACCATGTACACCGTTTTGAAAACCGTAAGTGTTTATCTTATCTATGTTAGCTTCTACTGATGGTAAAAATTTTGAAACTACAGCACCAAATCTACCAGCTGTCGCTATCGCATCTTTGGTTGTCTCTACAGCTTCTCTAGAACCAATACCAATCTTATCAAACTGTGATATTGTGTTTGACATGTCAATGTTATATATTTCCTCTAGTTTTGCTGCCCCAACTATCGCGTCTTTAGGTAATATAAAAGCTCTACCAGTGTCCTCCGCTGTTTCTTTTAACATTTTCATAGCGTCATTAGCGGTTAAAGCCCACCCCATAAAATCAGCTGAAGCAGTAGTTACTGTTTTTATAATATCATCCATGAAGACTTCATCCATCCCCATAGTGTTTATTATATCCTTACGCATTTGGTCTGTTAACGATATAATATCCAAGTAAGTACCAAGAGCTTCTGTACTTTTAAATTCACCTTGAGCCCCCTGAGCGATTAAGTCAGTCATATTTTGCATCATCTGCATAGACTCACCTAAAGTTAAGTCGGCTTGACTTCTAGCTTGTGAAAGCTCTTTTAACATTTTACCTAATTCGGTAGTAGAGGTAGAAAAATCGTTATAGTCTGACCTTCCTGGGTCATCAGAACTAATGCCTTTTCTTCTTAAATAATCTGATACGGCTCTATCAAAACTACCTTGGGTTACTGTAACATCACCACCATTGTCATCTTTTAAAATTACTTGGTATGATGGTAGTGGGTTTTTTATTCCTAATTTTTTTGCTAATTCTAATGAGAGTATACTACCTTTGGTTCCTAATTTTTTAATAGATTTTACCCTAGCCTTATAATTAGGTTCATCCACAGTATTAAAAATACCTAAAGGTACACCTAATTCTGGATGTGAGGCTAAATAGGGTTTACCGTGTGATAAAAACCCCTCAATATGAAGTTGTTTAGTTGTGTTAAACATATAGTCCTTTAAACTATAAATATTTACCTTCTGCTTTTATTTCGAGCTTGTTCAATTGCCTTATTCTTTTTGTCAATTTCTTCTACAAATTTATCTAAATAAAACCTTCTTTCGAATATTGGCATATTTAAAATATCTTGTCTAGTAAAATTAAAATTTTTTGTTAGGTAATAAATCTCACCCAACAGGGCATACCTATAGCCCGAAGAAAGGACGAAAAAAGTTTAAACCGAAATTAATGTTGTATGTTATTTTTTCACCTGAAGGAGCGATAGCTACTTTATTAACATCTAAACCTGGTTCTACAGAAGTTAAAAACTTTTTAATTTCTTGAGCGTCTCTTAAAGGTAAAGTGTGGATTGTACTAGATATTGTCATAGGGTCTTTTTCACCACTAATTTCTATAACACATTTTTCCAAACGTTTAGTAGCCATGGGTTTTACTTTCATATCTGCGTAACTTTTTTCTAACTCTAACAATTCTTTATTGTCTTTTGGTGTTAGTAGTCTTAATTTACAAATCTTACCTGATACTGGAAGTTTATACTCAAATAAACCATCTTTGTCCGGTTCTACACTAACGTCTTTGGTTTTTAAAATGGATAAATCTTCAACATGTTCAAACTCTTTACCAGTTTTTGGGTCTGTTAGTTTAAATTTATATTCTGGACCGAACCCAGTATTTCTTAAAAAAACAAAAATAGCTTGTTTGTCACATTCAGCTAAATTTAACACATCTACATCCTTATCTAAGACCTTTGCCTTTAATAATGTATCCATTAATTCACCAGATTGTGATAGACTAGGTGATGTTAAAATATTTTCATCAGCTGCTGTTAAATAAGCTACTTTTAATGATTTTTTCTTATTAGCATAAAAAATACCTTTAGATGGTAATTCTACAATATCGTAAGATATGTTAGGTGATATTTCTGGTGTTTGCATGTTTTCCATTTTTAATAATATTTTATTACCAATCATAAACATATATTTTTATTAAGTGAATAAAAATTTAAAAATATATACAATAAGTGTTAAAAAATAAAAAACCCACAATTATGTGGGTTTATTAATATGATATTTAAAATTAAATTAGTAAACTAATATACATCTATCTGGTCTTAGTGTTGCGGCTATATTGGCCATTCCCTCATCACTATAAGATAAATCATTAAAGTTTACATCTGTTAAGAAACAACCTTGTAAAACCCATTTTTCAACCACAACACCAGTTGGGTCTAGCATTTCTAAATCTAGGTTCTTTTTGTATCCAGCTGCATAACCCATTCTACCTGTCACTGACTCTGCGTGTAATCTTACCCATTCCATTAAAGCTTGTGAAGCTGAAGGACCAATAGGGTCTCTAAACGTTACATTTATTGTGTTCCAAGTAAATCTACCAGCTACGTAAGTTGATGTATTTAAAAAAGGTATTTCTACGGAACCTATTGTAACTTGTGGTCTTGATGTACTTTCTACGTACCATTCGTTAATACCCAGTGAAGAATCGAATCTCATTATAAACCTATTCTTTTTCTTTGGTTCATAAGGTACGGGCATTTTCATTAATAAATCGGCCATGTTTGTTTAATTTTTAATTTTTGTTATTTGTTAATAAATATAATGTACTTTAATTATTTACTCTATATATCTATAAATATATCGTTACAGCAAAATAATATTAATCATCTAGTTTAGATACTATAATTTTATTTTTTTCTCCTTTTGAAGTGTCGTAGATAAAGAATTCAACTCCTGGATATTCTATTCTTAATTCTTTTTTAATAAAATCAATAATAGCTTCTATATTTCTTCTATCGTCATCACTAAAACCAATACTTAACCTATCGTATTCACCATTAGTTAACTTTTTAACCCCTTCCACCACTTTTTTAACATAATCTCTTAATGCTATTTTTTTACCTTCTTCTGGTTTATCAGCTTTAGAATCCAAACCAAATTTATCTCTAAACTCTTTAGATGATACTGGGGAGTAATCATTTTGTGATAAATAAAAATCTATCCTTTCTTCCATAGTCATATCTTGTGTCGATGGATATGTTTTTTCTATGTTTTCTAACATAAATTTTACTTCATTTGGTTCGAATGTCATCCCTATTAATAACCTAACACCTTCTTTAATTGCGTGTGGTGGTGTACCCCTAGCTGTTATTATAGAAAAAGGGTTTGCGTAAATTAAAGACTCCTTAAATTTTTCAAAACTAGGAGCAAATTTTTTATTTTCTATTGCCTTTTTAACATCTGATATAAATGTTTGTGGTTCCGCAAAATCCATAAAAGAGTAATCAGTTAACCTATAGTCCGAATCATCCCGTATTATAGCAAAATCTTCAGTACTAACATTTACTGGTATCCAGTCTAAACCATCCTTTTTCTCCATCCTAATCTCCGTAGGCATAAAAAGTATGTTATCGTCCCAATCAAAAGAATAACCCCGTATTTTCTTGGTTGTTATAACTTCACCAATTTCAGTAACTAACTTTGTGAATTGTTTTTCTGTTATTATTAAATGTTTTGACATATACTATAAATATTTTTAAATAGGTAAAAAAAAACGTGATGAAAACATCACGTTAATTTTATTAATATTACAATAATCTTTTACTTTTTACTTGGGTTATACTCTACTCCAGCTTTATTAACTCTATTAAACCATTTTTTCATATCTTTAATTTCTGATTCTGTAATAGGGTTTGTAGTTTTTAAATTTCTACCTTCGGAAGTTTGATTACCTTGTGTCGGTGGTGTACCCTTACATTTTACTTTTGTACTAGATTTAGGACACCTCCCATTGACAGCGGAAGTTATAACACCATCCCTATCTCTACAACACATTCTCTTTAGTGGTGATGTAGGGTAATCATTAGTTGGGTCTTCAGGGTCAACCCCATGACCTTCACTATCACTCCCACCACCATGTTTTGTCTTTTGTTCTCCCATTTCTTTCTTACTATTGGGTTCGACAGATGAACATCCGTATTGTGTCATTATTTGCCCAGGAGGACATGGTACTTTTTGACCAGCATTTGGTCTTGCTGGTGGAGTTTCACCAAACCCTTTAGGTTTTTCACCAATCCTTCTTTGTGGTCCATCATACGGATTGAATTTGTCGGTCTCGGACATACCACCTTTAATATTTGGTTTAGTTGGTGTAGGCTTCAACGCTTTAGGTTTTTTATCCTTTTCATTTATAAGTTTAATTAACCTTTGTAATTGTCCTTCATTAAGAACCACTCTTTGTTTTTTACCTTTAGTATAATTTTGTTTATTGGTTTTTGGTAGACCTACTTCCTCTGAAAGTAATCTTTTTTTAAATTTCATAGTTGTCTATTATATATCTTCAAATGAAGCTCCTGTTGGAGTTATTAGGAATTCAATAAATATGAATTCTAGTGCTCTTGTTGGTTTGATGTAAATCTTACCATTCATCTCATTTCTATCGATTTCTTCTGGGTCATCTGACAACACAACTCTAAAGTCTGTTAAACCTCTATCTCTCCTTATAGAGTCTAGGATTGGGTTAACTAGGTCTAAGAATTGTTGTCTTACCACGTCATCATTTTGTTCAAATAATAATCTAACCGCAACTGCTGAAATCAGTTTTCTAGTTTGTAATAGTAATCTTCTTACATTTATTCTATCTAACGCTGATTCTTTAACTTGTAAAGTCTTATTACCAAAAATGATAGGTCCTACATCACTAAATGTAGCGATTGGATTTATTCTACCAACATATAAAGTATCTCTATCATCTAGAGTTAGTTTTGTTCTAGCTTTTATAGCGTTAACGATACCTCTAGTATAACCAGCCGATGCGAACCATGGGAAGGCTATGTTGTCTGTCAATGCTAAGTTTCTAGTAACTTCAGCTGTTGGTGGGATATAAAGTTGTTTATTTGTATTATTGTCCCTAACAAGTACCCAAGGATAGTAAGTAGCTGTATAGTTAGAATCTATAAAACTATCTTCTACATTATTAACAGCTTCTGTTGGGGATATTTTATTACTAGCGTCTGAAGTTGTATTTACGTATAGATTATAGTCTGGTGTAGTTGTTAAATATAGAGAATCCGCTCTTTCATTTTCAACCATATCTATAGTATCATTTACTAAAGCTAAATTATTAACGTAATCAATTCCTGGTGTAGCGAACACATTAATATCTACAGCTTCAGGGTTTTCAAATGTGTGAATTGCTTGTTTGTAAGCGTCGTAATCTGTATTTGATTCAGTTGAGGAAATCTTTTTAAATGAACCTAAACCGGTAGCGTCTGTATATGTTGCGTCCGCACATGCTCCGTATTTATAACCTGTCATACCCAATCTATAACCGTCTGGGTTTGTTCTAGTTTTTCTGTATTCATCCCAACCATCAAAACCACCATAAGGAGCTAAAGTAAATTTTCTAGATTGTATCTTGTAGTATGGGTCTGTTGTTTTTGTTGGTTCCGTTCTAAAGTTTGCTTCACCAACCATAAACATAGATTTACCACTTAACGTTGTAGCTGTTTCTGTTAAATAAGAACCAGAACCCGCTATAACCACTGTCGCTCCAGAATCCATATGGAATCCTTGTGTTAAAATTGGCCAGTCACTACCAGTTGAGTCAGTACAAACTGAAGTTGGTGTTTTAAATCCTTTATATTCAAAGAAGTCGAAGTCAATAGCCGCACCATCACCATTAGAAAACCCTAAGTAATTTTTTCTAAGGTTATCACCAGCTGAAATTGAAGCGTTTGATACACCACCAGCTGAATTATAGTATGGGTCAAACACTACTTCACCCGGTGTAAAGTATTTAGTTTTCCATTTTGGGTAAGGGTTTACTGTACTTGAGCAAGATTTTCTAAATTTATACCCCTCAAATCCTGATGGTATAGCGTCTTTTAAATCTCCCTCAATAACTGGGTCAGTTAATTCTAACATTGTAAATGTTGATTTTAACTCGTACTCACCATCTGAAGTACCAATTTTTCTAGCTATAAAGTTAGGTGCTGTTGGGTCTAACGAACATCTAGTGTATTTTTCGAACACTATAGGGTTAGCGTCTGTGTCGTAAAAATCTCTAATAACCACATCAAATTCTACTCTTTCAAAAGAAATATTAGTTATCGATATTTTATGTTCTCTATTTGCTGCGGTACCGTCTGATATTGATATAAACCTGAATAGTCTAGAAACTTCGTTACCTCGTAATTCCGAAACGACGTAAGGTGTTCTAGGTGTTTGCCATTCATTCATGTACCAACCTAAGGAATTCCTTAATGTGTTGTTAAATCTAGCTGCTGGTCTATAACATAAACAACAGTTAATTCCTCTAATTTTTTGTCTTCTGTATAAATATTTTAATAAATTAGGATATATTTCTTCCACAAAAATAGGAATTTCATTAGCTTCTCTGTCAAATACCTTTCTACCTAAAACTCTAGATAGGTAATTTTTCTTACCACTATCTAAAGATGCTGTAAATTTAGATACTACACCTTCATCCGTTTTTGCCGAAATACCAAAATTAGCGAATGGGTCTCTTAAAACATCGTTATATGTGCCTGTACAATCAAAGTTTACATCACCTTGTTTGTAACCATCTCCCGTACTTGCACTAATTTTATATACTGGTCCACCACTTGTAAGTGTACTTTCACCTCTGGACCTTAGAGTTGCGATTGTCATGTTATGATAATCAGTGTTTGCACTTACACAACTATAATTTGCGTAAGCCCCACTTAATGTTAATCCTAAATAAGTTACAGCTGAACAACTTCCAGTATAGAATGTTGTAAATGCCGAAACAGAGTTACCAGTAAAGAACCAACTATTAGTAGCGTTAGTTGCTCCGGTTAAACCATTTGCTACAACCGAACCTGCTTTAAGTCCTGGAGAATATGTAAGTGAATTAGCAAGACCATTAACACTAGCGTCTCCTAGTAAACCGGTATTGGAGAATCCACTTAAGGTTACTTGTACCGCTGTATAAGCTGGAGAACTACCACCAATGGATGTTCCTGCACAAGTTTGTAATTGATAGTCTGATACAGCTCCTGAATACTGTGCTGCTGTAAATGTTGTTACCGCTGCAGATAGTGTACTACCTGTACCATTTGTACCTACGAAAGGATAAACTGTTGGTTGATACGCTGATAAAGCTAATGACCCTCCGTTAGCAGCACCTTCTGCGTTACCCCAAGATTCTGTTCCTGATGAATATGAGAAGTAATTACCTGAAGAAATTTGTCCAGGTACATTATTACCACCGTTTGTAGCTGCACCATAGAATGACCATTCAGTCCACGATGATGCTGAAGTTGATGCTGTATAACCATTTAAGTTAACTACGTGAGTTGAACTTCCTGGTTTAATTAAGTCAGGTAGTATAGCGTATACATTTGTACTAGCTTTATCGTCTGATGAACCTGATACTCCAGTACTAACAGCCCCCTCAACATAAGTTGTAGCTGTAGAAGCTGAACTAGCAAACATTGTAAATGCACCTCCTGAGTAACAACTATTTGTACAAGAATCTACGTCATATTTGTAATCAAATAATGAGTTATACCAACCATCGTTAGTATCAGCTGAGAAATCAGCACTTTGAATAGATTCTGGTGCTGAAGCTCCAACACCTGTTGGTCCAGCTGTTAAATTTGTAGATATACCTAATCTATTATATGAGTCAACAGGTAAACCAGTCGCTCCTGTAATCTGAGCGTATTGTTGACTTGTTGTTGAAGAAGCTATAAATCCATATTGGTAAAATTCTGTAGCTCCAGTTATATTAAATGAATTTTGGTCATTATCTAATGTAGCGTTAACAAAGTGGGATATTTCATCAACTAGAGTACCAACAGCGTCACCATCACCATCATACCAAGTTTCACCCGTTATTTGCTCTGCTGTTCTAAATGGTCCATTAGCACCACCAATAGGTGAAGTTGTTAAACCACTTAATGCGTCTGCAAAAGCAGTACCATTTGAGAAAGTTGTGTATATGTTGGATGAATTTAGTGTTCCACCTGTAAGTGGTACGTATATTCTATCTGCCCAAGCGGATACGGTTTGTCCTGTAGAACCACTTGCTACATATAACTCATCTAATTCACCTATTGTTAATAATTGCCATGATGGTCCTGCATCATAACCAGATAAACCCAACACTCTTGTTACGAATAATTGGTTTGATTGTGATAGGTAAGACCTAGCGATAAACGATGTTTCAAATTTAGGAATCTGTGATTCTGTGTACTTTTCTGGGTCGGTGTCACCAAACCTATTTCTAAATTTATCAAAAGAATCTATGAATATAGGTTCAAATGCAGGTCCCTTTTTTGTTTCACCAGCAACCCCTAAGGTTGTTACCCCAACACTTTGTGCTACAAACGTTAAATCCTTTTCTGCGGTATATACACCTGGAGATACGAATACTTTTTGATTTTCTGCCATTTTTTAAACGATTTTATTTATTTTATATTTTATTAGATAAATATTGATTTCAATTCCAAAAGTTTACTTATTAAACAATATAATTATATATAGTAGGAATATTTTCTCCCTTTTTTCTACCTTTAACTAATATGGAAATAAAAAACCTTAAAATAAGAAAAGAGTTTCACAAACTTTTAAAAGACTATTGTAAAAATAATGGGCTGGTAATGTCTAGATTTTTAGAAAAACTTATAAAAGAAAAATGTGGTAAAAAGAAAGACATATATGGTGAGTTATGAATATATAAATTCTTCTAATGTTACACTAGCAGTACCAGAACCACTTTTAACTATGGTAACAACTAAAACATCACCTATTTCTACTTGTACCTTACCTTCGGTAGGTGTACCATTTATTTTATAATTTATACTAGAAACATTATCAGACCTAACTAAATTAACGTTAGCGTTATAAGCGTATGTAATCGTACTAGTTGTATCGTCGGTCCCGAAATCTAATTTTCTTCTAAATTTATTTTTATTATAAATATTTATCTGTGATTGGTCAACTATTGAGGGACTACCATTCCCTGTTTTTTTATGAGATGTGTTTGTGTCAAAAAATAATAAAGACCTATTAATTGCTGGTTTAACTTCAAATTCATCTTCATCAATTAGGAACCCTTGTAGTTGGAACGAGTAGTTTTGTTGGTAGTATCTTCTATCTTCAGTATCTATCACACTTTCATCACTTATGCTTTCTGAAACTATTGGTATGTAGTGTCCCTTAACAAATGTATAAGCTTGTTTAGAACTAAATTTTTGCATAACAATTTTATTAAATTGGTTTAGTTCTCTCATTCTATTACAAATTATTTTAACATCGTAAGTTATGTCCACAGGAATTGGTTGTGGTATACTATAAATGTCCACCCCTTTTCTATTTCCGTCCCAGGTAGGTACTTTTGCAAAATGAAATTGTTTCCTATCAGGAATTGTATACTGTAAGGATGGGTTGGTACCATAAACCACTTGGGGTTGCCTTACCACAACAATAAACGGAAGTGAGACATTTTTATCCTCAGTACTAAAACTCCAGGATTGGGAAAACTCTCCCCACCTTTGTAATGTTAATATCCTATCTATTACTGGTATTTTTTTACCAGAAGTACTAGTGTCTAATTTTTCTTTAACAAAATCTAACATACCCCTATCCATATCAGCGTGTAATATTGATTTTGGTAAATAAGTCCCATCTTCGGTTATAAGTTCACTTAATTCCCTTCTTCTATTAGGTGTTGTTAAACCATTATAACCAGAGTCGTACTGTGGTTGTGGTGGCCTAGGACTAATATTAATATTTGTTTTAAGTTTTTTTGGTAACGCCATTATATTCCTTTAAATTCATCTGGACTCACATATGAGCAAGTTATTGTTCTATAGAAAGGTTTATACCCACCTATTGTATGTGCTAAATCAGACGTAACCCTACCGTCGTTAGTTACCACATAATATCTCATCCTATCTTCTGTTTCTGCATAACCAATATAATCACCGTAAGAGACATCAATATTTAACTCTTTTAAATGTTTCATATAAACACTTACTGTCATATTGCCTGGTTCCATTTGGTTAACTAGTCCAGAACCGTATGATGAGTTTTTTGGTTCCGCAATACTTACGTACGCGTTAAATTCAACCGGTGCTTTATATCTAATTTCTTCAGGTCCAGCCTCACCGTAAACATCATCTACATCTGATTTTTCCCTATCAACACTAAATAAAACTAAAGTAAAGTTCATGTCACCATGTAACCACTCCATACCCATTTCTTGTTCTAGACTAAAATCTTCAGACGCAAAAAATCTGGATATCCTTGTAATTGGTATTTTTTTCTGTTCTGCCATATAATAATAAATAGTTTGTTGTCTATGTTATGCTTTTATATTATATTTGTAATAATATATGGAACTAAATTTACCGGAAATAGAAGCAAAAAAACTACTTTCAGAATATTCTGGAGCTAATAACTATATACTTCAACTAAAATCTTCATACGAAATATACAAATCTAAGACACTTACTAGGTCACAGGCTGATTATATTATTAACAATTATGATAAAACCCCTAAAGTTGCTAGAAAATGGGTCGAAATAGATGATTATTTCGCAGAGGGTTTAATGAGTGATAATTTTTTAAGTGAAAAACCTAAATCTATATGGGTAGAAAAAATATTATCAGAAAAACCAAAAGCTTTCCATATATGGGGTAAAATATTAGAAACACAAAAACTTTATAGTTTTTGGGTACCTAGAAATCAAATAATACCAGATACCGAAAGAAAAGTAGTTGTAGACTTTTCACCCTATTCACATAGAATGCCTTATGACCACCAAAAAACTGCTGTAGAAAAATTATTAGGAAATGATAAATACATTCTTGCTGATGATATGGGTGTTGGTAAAACTACAAGTGCTACCATCGCCGCTATTGAAAGTAAGGCTAAAAAAGTTTTAATTATGTGCCCGGCTACACTTAAATTAAATTGGAAGCGGGAAATAGAAAATTACTCTAATGATAAAATTTCTATAGTTCAAAGTAAGAATTGGGATGGTGGTAAGTTTGTTATTATTAATTATGACATTCTTAAAAATTTTCACAGTTTAGATAAAAAAAATGAGATTACAACAATTTTAGACGAGGGTTTTGACTTAGTGATTATAGACGAAGCTCACTACATTTCTAATACAAAAGCACAAAGAACCAAATTGGCTAACGATATAGTTAAAAAAGTAGGGAAGGTTTGGTTGTTGACTGGTACCCCAATGACATCAAGACCTATGAATTATTATAACCTTTTAAAGTTGGTTGAATCTAGGGTGGCTAAAAACTGGGTTAGTTACGTTAAAAGATATTGTGAGGGTTACCAAATAAATAAAGGTGGTAGAAAAATTTGGTTAACTAATGGAGCTTCCAATCTTGATGAACTTAGAGATAGAACTAAACAAAAAGTGTTAAGGCGGTTAAAAGAAGAAATCTTAGATTTACCTGACAAAATTATAACCCCAATATTTTTAGAACTAAATTCAAAAGAATATAAAAAAGAAGTGGGTGAGTATTTGGATTGGGCAAATGAAAATAAGAATGAAAGTCTTACAATACAACTAAATAAACTAATGAAAGTTAGACAAATTATAGCCAAAGAAAAATTGACTAACACTTTTGAGTTAATCGACCAGTGTTTAGAACAAGATAAGAAAGTAATTGTTTTTACAAATTTTACAGAGCCTTTGATGGAGATTTGGTCAAAGTATAAAAAAATAGCTGTACCTTTATACGGTAGGATGAATCAGGAGCAAAGGCAAGATAGTGTAGACTCTTTCCAAAATGACCCAAAGACAAAAATATTTGTTTCAAATATAAAAGCTGGTGGTGTGGGTATTACCTTAACCGCTGGTGAAGTTGTGATTTTTAATGACTTATCTTTTGTACCTTCAGATATGGCACAAGCAGAAGATAGGGCATTTAGGATTGGTCAAAAGAAGAATGTATCTTGTTTATACCCAATATTTGACAACACTCTAGAAAGAATAATATACAATATAGTACAGAAGAAAAAACGTGTTATAGATACTGTTATGGGTGACCATATGGAGGATGATGATTTGATGTTAAGTATTTTAGAAGAAATGCAATTACTATAGGTATTTATTTAAAAACCATACCTTAATGAGTCTTATCCGAGAAGAAATAAATAGAGTTAGAGAAATAATGGGTTTACCTGTAATTAAAGAACAGGTAGAAATACCAGCTGACACTCTCCACAAGATGAAAAATAATGTCTATAAAGATTTCGGGGATAAATACGATACTATGACTTATTGTAATTTTTTAGAGTATTGGAAAAATAAGTACAATGAAGATTATAGTGAAAACAATGGTGGTGGTTATGAACAACCTGTTAAAGACGCTTTTGAAAAACATAAAACTTCAAAATTACCAATGAGACTCCTTAATACTTTTGCTTGGATAGAAAATAGTGGTCGTGAAAAAGGTGATAACGGACAGGGTTGTTGGGGGTTATTTCAATATTGTAGACCTTATTGGTCAGATTATGGCATAACTAGTCAAGAGGATGCTGAAAATGCAGATATCGCTACAAGACAATTTGTAAAATACGCTACAAGTTTAGGTAATAGTTTTTCTAGTAGTATTGGGGTGGATGTTTTTTCTCCAGAAAATCAGTGGTTATTATATCTTATATGGCAGCAAGGTTCTGGTGGTATTAGAAGAATTTATAATAATTGTGAAGATACAGAAACATTTAAAGGTGATAAAATATTTGTAAAATCAGAACTAAAAACCAAAGGACCTACCTCGATAGGGGATATTGAAATGGGTAAAGATACATTACAAAGAGGTGATAGTGGTGATTTAGTTAAGTATGTACAACTTATGTTAGTTAACGACTATAGTATCGATTTAAGTAACAGTGGTCCTATGAATGATGGTATAGATGGTAAGTTTTTAGACATTATGGAAGACGGTATAAAAGAATTCCAAGAAAGATTTAATTTAGTGGTAGATGGTGTTGTTGGTAAGTGTACATTAGAAACTATAGCTAAGGGTAGAACCCCTAGATGTTGTAGAAAAAATGCTTGTAAAAAAGACAACTGTAAAGATTCCGTTTGGTGTAGTAAAATTAAAAAGGATAAAGAGAAAATAACTACAAATAAGAAGAAGGACGACAAAGATGTGGATATAAATAATATAACACCTGGTAATAAACTACCTGGTAACTTTGCTGAAATACCTGGTGGGCAAGGAAACTTTAGATGTGAACAACCTACACTTAAAGAGTTGGCCAAAGTATTTGAGGATTATCCGGATATAGAAAGGGTAGTTAGGATGAACAATTTAGAAGGGACCGGTGTTGAAAAACATGATGAAAAAGCATATGTAGAATCTACAGGTAGAGAATATATATGGTTTAATGCTCATGACCCTTATCGTGGTGGTAGAAACTATGAAACTGGTTACACTGGAGCTGTAGATAAGGGATTAAAAGAACTTAATGAAGGTAACACTTTAATTCATTGTACTCATGGAGCTGACAGAACTGGTTTTGTTGTAGCTGCCTACATTAAAAAAAGATTAGGTTGGTCTAATGAAAAATTATGGGACTACACTATTCAATTTAATGGTTGGGATGGCGGTTATGATGGTTGTTGTAGTAACGCAAAATATAGGAGTAAATTAATTTGTAACGCTACTAATTTTGTTTACTACCTAGCTTCCTTTTACCCTATAGAGGAGTGGTGTAAAGCTAAAGAATCTAGAATGAGTTGTAAAGTTTGTAAAAAATATAAATAATAGATGAATTTGAATGAGAGTGATTTTGAAAGACTTATAAACGATTTGGACCCTACTCAAGGTGGTCCTCTATTGACATTGAATAGTCCCGAGAGACACAATGTTGCACGTTTTATAGAACAACTTAGGTTGTGGGGTAAATATAATATGGTAACAACAGATTTAAGTCCTTTTTTAACTGACTCTAAGACAGTTATAGAGGGGGAGTTATCTAGTGAGATATTACAATACGCTAAAGAGACTGGAGAATTTCCAGTTAACATGTCAGAGTTTATGGAAAACCAACCAGAACCACTACGATACATCTGGGAAAATTCTCAAAAAATGAGGGATTTAATGACTCGAGCTACTTTAAGATTTTTAGAATCTCAAAACTTACCAATGGACGATAAAACTATTAACGATGCTTTTGTAGTATTACCTAAACAAATTTATAAAAATATTTTAACAGGCCCTTATCTACCTAGAGTACAATCAAAAAGATAAGGTTGGGAATGTATTTCTAGCTATTTCTGGAAAATTATTAACGACGTTAGTTTTTAACCACGGGCCCCAATTATTATATATGTTTTCACTCCAGTTCCAAAAATTCTTATAACTAATAGGCCCACTAATAGGTTTTGCTTGTTCTTGTTTAAAAGGTATATTACTTTCCATAGATTTATATAAACTATTACTAGAACTATAAAGTAACATCATTAATGGTAGGTTTAACCCATCCATTTCCATTTTACTCATCAATGTACCAGTTTCTAATGAAAGTGGTACTAAATAAGACATGGTTTTAGGTTTTATCCTAAATTGATTTAATTTTTGTTTTATATTTTGTGGTTGTAATTCTAATTGTTTTACTAATTTATCTTCTATAATTTTTATAAGTTTTTTAGACTGTATTTTTTTTATATCCCCTATTTTTTCATCACTGTCAAATTTAGTTTTCATATTAATTTTTGGTACCGAATCCTCTTCGGTACTTTGTGTGGTTTCTGGTTGTGTGGTTTGCCTAGGTTCTGGTGTGGTGTCTATAGGTCTTACTGTGGTTACTGTAGGTCTTACTGTGGTTACTGTAGGTCTCGTTACTGGAGCTCTTCTAACTTGTTCACCAGTACACGGTGAAGTTGATATGCACTCCCTTTGTGTGTTATAGTATGGAAATCCAAAACTTAAGGCCCTTCTAACACCACCTTCATCTCTAATTTGTTGACATCTTGGGAAATTTACTGGGTCTTTACATATCCATTTACCAATTAATTCTCTATTTTCCCTTTCTCTTTCCCTATTTTCTAAATCTTCTCTTTCCCTATCTTGTCTTTCTCTATCATCTATTCGCTCATCTTCCCTTTCTCTATCTTCTCGTTCACCATCTTCCCTTTCACGTTCTCTATCCTCAGGTTCTCTATCGGGTGTTTCTATGTCTACTTCAACGTCAGGTTTACGGTCTCTATCCTCAACTTTTTCCCCATCCCTAGCCTGCTCTAAAACAACTTTATGTATAATATTTAGTAATTTCATATAATATAAATACCTGTTTTATTTGCATAAAAAAACCCCGACCGTCGTCAGGGTTTTTTGCAACTCATAAGTAATTTAAAATCCGTAATTAGTTTCTATCTTTTGGTTGCGGGAAAAAACTTTCACTAATTGCAACCGTTTTAAACTACTTATCCTGTTTTTTTAGAATTTATATGATAAACCTAGATTGAAAGTTCCCTCTCTTTCTCCGTTTTCATCTTCTTTTAATCCCATACTATAGTTTGGTTCAACATTAAGACCTTTCCACACATTAAAAGAATAACCAAGTCCAACAGTTAAGTTGTCCATCATTTCTTCTTGGGGTGCTTGTAAAGAAACATACATATCATTTTTTAAATTGTATCTTCCCCACATGTCATAAATAGTTTCACCGTCTACATCTTCACCGTTTTGAATCAAACCTACAGTCCATGTATTGTTGATAGCGTAACCAAAACCTAAGTTTTGTGTCAACATATCCATAGTTTCTTCTTGGTCACCATCATAAGTAGTTACGACCATAAAGTTCTGAGCTGAAGCAAATAACGTTGAGAATGCTATAGCGGATGTTAAAATTAATTTTTTCATAATTATTATTTAAACTTTTTTATACTCACATTTTTTTCGATGGATGTGAATAGTCATCGCTTTTTTACTCTACTTCTTAACGAAGAATGATGTTAATAACACTAACACAATCAAACCTACGAAACCACCTTCACCAAGTGAAGTGATAAGAGCAGAAAGATTTGTTACAACATCCATTCCAAATACTGTACCACCTGTTAAGACAGTCCATAAGATTGTTACCGGTAATACTGCCATCAATACTGATGATAGACCACCAAAAAATCCTGTTACGTATTTGATTACATTTTCCATATTTTTTGTTTTTTAAAGTTTATGATTACACCAAATTACTGTGTATTCGTTATGATAAATACCACTAAAACCACATAAACTAACTAAAATTTATAATTATCTTTGTAGTTAAAACCCTTAAAAATGAAAAAACCACCTATAATAAACCAACTGTACAGTAAAAATTTCGCAGCTATTTTTTTAAAAAAAACCTTAAAGTTTTATAAATTTTATTAAGAATTAAGTATTTTTGAGTTAGGGATATTAGTAAGTTCGTGTATATTTATAATAAAAAGTATAACTTATGAATACAATAAAAGATATTAGATTACTTGAAAATAGAATTCGTAGAATGGTTTCTGAAACTAAAGCGGGTGATATTAAACAAGAAATTCAAGCAGCCTATGATGCTGTAAAAGAGGTAAAGAAAAAACTTAAAGAATTAGGTAAATCAAATAAAGAAACCAAAGTTCTAAAAGCTGCAGCTAGAAAGATGGTTGATGAACTGGAGGATTTAGAGGATATGGATATGGATGAGGAGATGACTGAGACTGAACACGAAACTATTAGTAGAAATGAACAATCTGAAGGTTATGGTACTTTTAAAGGTTTAGGTATGAGTGAAAATAAGGTTATAGAGTTATCTGAAAACGATTTAAACACTCTTTTAAGGAATGTTGTATCTAAAAAAAAAGATAAATTAAAGGAAAACTTATTAAGAGACGTTAAAAAAACGTACAACTTAATAAGGAGTAGAGTTATTGTAGAAGGAATAAACAACCTAAGAATCCCCAATTACACCCAATTAATTAACGAACAGTCGGAGTGGAGTGGTGGTCGTAATCCTGGTTCTTCTGCGGCTGACGGTATAGAAAATATATTAGATAACCTAAATAAAGCGTGGAATATGATTAAAGATTCTACTACTAAAAAACAAATATCTAATACTTTAACTAAATTAAATAACTTTGCTACGTATACGGCTGAATTAATTGGTTCAGGAGCTCCTGGTGGGTCATCACCTAGAAGTTACGAACAATTATCTGAACCATTACCTTACCCTGAACTAGACGAACCTGAAGATTTAGAGGATATTGACGATGAAATATCTATGTAGAACGTAAAAAGAGTCCGATTGGGCTCTTTTTTATTTAATTAACTTACCTCCGTTACCTAAAATTAATAGTACGATAAGTGGACATAATAATGGGGATTTTAAAAAATGTGTAAAAATATAGAAATTATACCACCCATTAGACGGGTTTCCATTACGTTTTTTTTCAAAATTTAAATAATTTTCCTGAAGTTGTTTTTTATTAAGTTCAACAAAAGGTACCATCACTATTAATGAAAAAAGAATATATCCTAGTATGTATGTCATATTATTATTATTTTAAGGTTTCTACTATACTAATATACGAAAAAAAACATAATTAGTTACAAGATATTAAACAAAAAAAAAAGAGCCGTAAAGCTCTTTTTTTAATAGTATTTTTTAATTATTTATCTTCTTGAGTTTCTAAGTCTTCTATTTTCTAATTTAAGTCTTCTGTTTTCACCCATCATACCCTTCATCATCATTTCTTTACCTCTTCCACCACCTGTCGACATACCACCAGACATTGGGTTGTATTTTGTTTTACCACCATTGTCCACCATATCTGAACCACCACAACCATCATCACCAGCAGTACCACAACATGTACAATCAGCTGCAGAACCATCGTAGTTTCCGTAACACATACAATCACCACCACACTCACACTCTATTTCAATAAGGTTTTCATTTAATAATTGTGATTCTTTAATTACTCTATTTACAATTTGTTGTAAATTTCTTTCAGTTAATTTAATTTTTCTTGCCATTTTATAATATTTTTGTATTTTTTATCTTCTAGACTTTTTAAGTCTTCTATAAGTTTCTCTCATTATGTCGGTAGCCATATCTAAATCCATATCACTATTACCAGGTGTAAATCTTACACTATTGTCTTTATGTGTATCATTTAATTCTTTACAACATTTACAATTCATAGATGAACCACCACCGTAAGAACCATAACAACCTTCATTGTTACCACACTCACACCAAACCTCTATTTTGTTCTCTTTTAATCTGATTTTGGTATTTTTCATTTTTTTTGATTCGTTAACAACTTTACCTATTAAATTTTGTAAATTTCTTTCAGTTAATCTAATTTTTTTCATAGTTAATATATTTTACTAATAAATATGTTGTAATTTATAAAAAACTAAGATAACATCTATATTAAAAATTTAATATAAAATTATATTAGGTTAGATGATATTTATATATAAAAAGGTATTATTATGGCACAAGCATTAATTTCAGCATCAAAAAGAGAAAAATTATTTAGACAATGTAAACACATGTTAGGGGCACCTATACGTGGTGTAGAATTATTGGATGAAATGATGGACACCGCTTTAGAAATAGCTATTTTAGACTACGGAATGTATGTTCAGGATTGGTTGATTGAGAATCAATGGCAAAACTTAGCAAATCAAGATTTAGATAATATATCTTTGACAAACGCTTTTATGACTAAAGGTTTTGATTTAGAAACCCAATACACTTACGCTTATTCTAAAATAGTAGGTTTACAAGCTGGTGGTCCATGGGAATTAAAAAAAGATTTTATAGACTTAGTATCTGGTCAACAAATTTATGAAATTCCAGCTTATAGAGAAATAAATGAACTTATGTGGTATAGTAGAGCTGAATTAAACGAATCTTTCATTGACCCTTTTTTAGGTGGTTTTGGTGGGGGAGGGTTTGGAGGTGGTGGTGTTGGTGGTATGGCTCAAATGGGAATGCAAGGTTCCTACTTTATGATGCCAGCATTTGACATCCTTTTAAGAATGCAGGATAGGAATTTAAAAAATAGACTTATTGGTGGTGATTTAACTTATAGGATAACCGCTGGACCAGGTGGGACAGGTGGTGACCCCCATGGAGCAAAAAGAAATGTACACTTAATGAATGTACCTGGTGGTAAGTTTGACTTTGGTAATATTAATAGAGAACGTGTTTGGTACTGGTATTATGACACGTCCACTAGTGGTTCGACAGGAAGTAGAGAAGAATGTTTAATAAAAAATAGAGACATAGCTTTATTACCTAGTGATATTAGGTTAGATGAAATACCTTTTGAAGAATTAAATTCACCGGCTCAATCCTGGGTTAGGAGATACTTTTTTGCTAAATCGAAAGAGATGTTAGGTAGAGTAAGGGGTAAGTTTGGGGGTGCTTTAAAAACACCAGATGCTGATTTAACATTAGAATACGATAGTTTGTTAAACGAATCTAAAGAAGAGGTTGCTAAATTAATCGAAGAGTTATCAGAAAGATTAACTAGAATGAAAGACACAACACAAAAAGAAGAACAGGCTAGTAACGCTGAAACACTTAATAGAAGTTTAAGTTACAGACCTATGAATCCAGGACCTATTTATATAATATAATATGGCATTTTACACACAAATAGATTATTCAAGACAATTAAAACAATCAGGAGCTACTTCTGGTTTATTTTCAGGTTCATCAAGACGTTATGGTGATTCTTGGGTGGCCAACCCAACAGATTATTCATATAATTCTGGTTATCGTCTAGACGGTTATAATGGTAGTTCTGGTTATAGTTTTGTTGTACAAACATCTAATACTTTAAGTGGTGTGACTGATTATAGTGATGGTAGAACTTCTAGTTATGGTGTTTCTATAACAGCTTATTCTGGACTTTCTAGTGGTAATACCGTACTGTCAATCGCTCAGGTACCTTTATTACCAGTAAATCCTGGAGCTACATCTTTAACTTTAACGGCTAGTTGTTTACAAATAGCTACTGGTAATTTAATTTCATCTTCTTCTACTGACTTAGGTATTGACACTTTAGGTAATGTTGTGATAGACACATCGTCTAAAAGATTTAAAGATAATATTGAAGATATTGAATTTGAGAATTTAGATAAATTGTTGGCGTTAAACCCTAGAAAATTTAAATGGAAGTCTAATGGGAGTGACGACTGGGGTTACATAGCTGAGGAGGTTGAGTCTTTGGGTTTACGTGATTTTGTAAGTTATGAGGGTGGCATCCCACATTCTGTAAAATACAAAAAACTTACTATTTTATTAATAGCTTACTTAAAAAAACATGGTTTAGGCAATACTACCACAACAAAAGTTAGTTGTGTGTGTCCTAAAGAAGAATTTGTGGTATTAACTGAAGATTCTACATTTATATTGGACCATACCAAATCTACAAATTACATAATAAAATCTTTAGCTAGTTGTAATGTAGAACCTGATATGGGGTTAATAGATAGTGAATGGGAGTCTTTAGAAATGTTACCTGAAAGTTGTGTTGGGTTTAGGTTTTACGAACCTTTATCTTCCTGGATGATTGTTTCTTCAGACGGCATTAAGGAGTCCTAACTCTTCCATAAAATAATTTTCACTAGTATTTGTTTTTTCCCAATACTCTTTTTCTTCTTTTGATAGTTCTAATATTTCTTCTAGTGAGTCTTGGTCACCTTGTTTTCTAGAAATACCATTTATTAAAATACATTGTGTTTTTGTGTAATATTCTCTATTTTCTGGATTTTTTTTCAATAAACTTTCTCTAACTTCTGGTTTAAAACAAACTAGTAATGGTTCTACCCGTTTATTAAATGTGTTAATATATCTAGGAATGTTATATTCACCCATGGCTCCATTATCTAAATCATTTTCAGATATTAAATAAGAATGTAATACTATTTCTTCCGTACCGTCTTTTTTCTTTTTCCTTTGCACATCACCATGTGACATAGCTTTACCATTATTAACATAATAAATTGTATCACCTAAAGATACCGCAATATTGTCTCTAATAACTAGTTCCATATGTGCCTGTCTAGACATTAAATTACCAGCTTTAGTTCTTTGTGAACACCTTTTTTTATAAGATTCTATTGTTTGTTTAATCCTAGCCTTGTTAGCTATTTTTGCTAATAGAATATCTCTTTGGTAAATTTTATCTAGATACTCATAATAATATTCTACAAACTCATTACCTTTACCAGATAATAACATACCTAAACCTTTATCTATAAATTCTTCTAAATACCCCTGGATTTTTTTAGATTTTATAGAGTTACCAGTTAACTTAACAGTACCATTTGGCATTAATAATGCGTAATTTTTTCTCGCTATGTTAATACATGAAGGCCACTGTCCATCAGTATCTAAACCCATTTCACCCCTCATAAATAAATCATTATACTCCGCAACGTCAGCCTCACTACCTTTATAAAGTTTGTCTTTTTTAACTAAAAAATTATTACCTAAACCAACATATTCTCTACCTTCTACATCCAAAGGGCAAGAGAAGTTAACCCCATCAGTATCCATAACAAGTGGGTCGTAATCTTTAGACATAAAAAATCTAACCATTTGTCTTAAGTATTGTCTTGCTGTACAAGTTACTTTTTCACCCATATCCATATCACCCCATGGAAAAACTTGTGGGGCTGATAAAGAACCAAATAGGGAATTAATAAAAATCTTAATAGGGAGTTGTTTACGACCAAAAGATTCTGATTTCTTTTTATCTTTAGTGTAATACTCTGAAGCTAAATTTTTATATCTAATTCTGGTATCTCTAAAATACTTTAACATTCCTTTCATAACATTAGTAACATCACACTCAGGAAAAACATCATGGACTAGTTGTATAGATGGGTAAAGAGAACTAAAATCTAGTTTTAGTACATTGGTTGAGTATCCGGTCTTAACTAACCTAGATAACCCCCCAACAAAGGGTCTTTTAGAATCCTTCGCTGGAACAGCTAATCCTCTATGGTAAGACCAAGCCAACATTAACATTTTCCATAAAGTTGCTGTACCCATAGTAGAGACTCTTTCGTATGATGTTGGTACCATACTAGCTAATAAAAAAGAAGCTTGGTTAAATTGTCCATCCACCTCTTGAGTCTCCCATAAATCATCTATTAAGTATCTCTCTACAATTTCTTCACCTCTTACTTTTCTATATGTTTTAGGAAATCTTTTATCTAAATTTTTTAAACCTTCATCGTCTACTGATTTATATTTACCATTTTCAACATTTAAATAGAATTCTTTATTTTCTTTATATGTTGATGATATTTTGTCCCCAGGTACATATACTCGATTCGGTTTTTCTGATTTACTAAATTGTGTTATATATTTTAAACCCCAACTTTTAATTTCAGAATTAATAGTTTGAGCTCTTCTAACAGAATGTGCTATATCTAAAGAATTGTACCCCCAAATTTTTAGTTGTTTATAATCCTCAATCTCAGCACCTAACTTTAAGATACCATCTTTCATTTTATAGTCTTCGTTTGGGTTTAAGGTTTTAAATTCTTTGGTATTCATACCTAAGATTTCAGCTCTTTTAAACAACCAGGGCCAGTCAAAGTTGGAAGAGTTGTATCCACCAATTATACTTGGTTTTATTTCATCTATAATATCGAAGAATTGGTATATAGCTTCTATTTCAGATTCTGGTTTGTCATCAATTTCTATAACTTTTTCATAACCCCTATTATCCTTTATACCTATCATAAATATTCTACCGTCTTCAGGTGCTAAAGATGTGGTTTCTAAATCAAATACAAGTCTATGGACATCATCGTACTCTTCAAAACCTTTAAATAACCTTTTTCTTTTTTGTATTAAGTATTGTTCTATCGGTGGTAGTATTTGTATACTACCTCTATTGTCTTCACCCCAAGGGTTTAAACCACCTTGTTTAAAGAAACTAACTAAGTCTCTGTAACTTTTAGTAGTTTTAATTAGGTAAGTTAACCCTAGTTTAAGTCTTTCATCATCACCAGTTTCTAGTTTTTCTACAATAATACCGTATTTGGTCATGGCGGCTTTTTGCTTATGTTTATTGTTTTGGTAGAAGTTTTTTTTACTAAGATTACCAACCCAACAAAACGGTGTAAATGTGTCGGTTTCTATAGCTTTACCCTTTACAGGGCATTCTTTAATTTTATAAATTTTACCAGTTCGATACCCATATTCTAGAGCTACTATATGTTTTTCTGGGTCTGAACCATGAAGGAATTCATGGATTTCTTCGGTTGTTGCGTCTTTTAAATTTTCAATCATTATCGTTTGTATTATTAGCTTCGTGATTATTCACGAGTTTTACTTAACATTCAATAAAAATATAATAAATTTTTGTTAAAATATCAATTAACAAACACAAGAAGCTGAAACAAAAGAGTCGGTAATATTTATAAATAAATCTTCCCTAATCGGTACTTTAAGTTCAGTACATTCATCGTGTAAAAATATTGAAAACATGGCTTGATATCTACCTACTTTTTTAACATCTTTTTTTCTCCACCTATAGTATATGTAGTATTCTGTTGGGGCATTTGGTGATACTACTATTTTTTGTACTAGACCACCTGGTTGGTTTAATATTCTGTAAGTCCCATCATCTACACTTTTCATTGAGAACCTTATTGTGGAATTTTCTAGTTTATCGTGTAAGGTATCAAATTCATTTCTACCATCCCTAACCAATTCCATTTTCAAAATGGGTTCTAACGAATCTTTTCTAATAAAAAATTCCATAATTAATTTGTTTTAATGTCCAGTCATGGCGATATACCCATCATCAACTAACCCTATTTTTGCCCATTTAGTACCTCCAGTCCAAACTCTTACATTATTACCATCCCAGAACATCATACCTTTAGAACCAGCTACATGTGTGGTTGCTGATAATGATGGTGGCCAAACACCAGAACCAGAATAAATAAAGTTTTCTTCAACAAGTGGTAACATAAAGCCCATCGCATTATGTCCAGCACCTGAATATATAGATAAAGCAGCTAAACCATTTCTATCATTATCAACACCCGTGTGTGTTCTTCCTGAAGATAGTATAGTCACACCTGAATGTCTTACGGTAAAAGCATTATTTAAAGAAGCAAAACCACCACCTACAGTACCCGTACC